>Ga0307514_10001233_pt1 | contig 33776 bp, 29 predicted proteins | sample 16_EM_MG_FD_203088 | JGI IMG/M metagenome (GOLD analysis project Ga0307514, IMG submission 203088) | Populus trichocarpa ectomycorrhiza microbial communities from riparian zone in the Pacific Northwest, United States - 16_EM | ecosystem: Host-associated > Plants > Roots > Unclassified | place... | reverse complement strand
GTGGGCAGGCAGTGCTCGATCCTGGCGAATTGCTCTGGCGTGATCTCCATGCCTGCAGTTTGCCGGCGCAGCGATCACGGATCAATAGTGTTAACACGCCCTAGGGGCATCCCCATTTTGTGGATGTCAGCGCCCAGCCGCCTGCTGCTTCTCCAGTTCCGCCAGCTTCTCCCGCATCCTCGCCCCCATCGCAATCTGCGGATTCGAATAGCCGTCGTCCTTGCCGGCCTCTTTCTCGCGCTGTGCAATGACCTCGCGCGCCTTCGCATGCGCTGCTTCGAACGGCATGCCGGCGCGGATGTTTTCGTCGTACATCGCGCGGCCGAAGAAGGTCAGCGGCGAGCGGCGGCCGCAGCCGTAGGAGGTGTGGTCGGCGTCAGCTGCCGTCATCACCAGCGTGTCCTCGTCAGCCAACGGAGCGATCCAGCTGCCGGAGAAGCAGGCGGAGATCGAGATCACCGCGTGCTTGATGCCGGCTTCGTTCAGCCAGGACTTGAGGTCCTGCGGCGTCACCGAGTCCACGTCCAGCGGCCAGAACGAGGTCGCGAGTTCGCCGTCGCGGCCGCCGTGCGAGGTCAGGTGGATGAACAGCACGTCTTCGTCCACGTCCATCTGCTCGCCCGCACGCTGGATCGCACGCTCCAGGTTGATCGGCGTGGCCCAGGGCCAGTCGGGTGTTTCCTCGCGCTGGTTGATCAGTTCCAGCGGCGCCGCGCCATAACGCTTCTGCATGACCTCGGCCACCATGTGGCTCTCGCGGCGGAACACTTCCTCGTCGGCATTCGGCGCGAAGGTGATGGCGTAGACGTCGACCTTGCCGGGGTGCTGGGGTGGCACCGCGTCCAGCGCGTTCGCCAGCACATCGTCCTGCGCCTCGAAGACTTCCTGCGTGAGGCTGAACGGGGGTGCCTTGTCAGCCTCGGTCTCCGCGGGCGGGCGTTGCGGGTACCAGAAGTGCACCGGCTGGTAGAACTGCAGCAGCAGTTGCGAGCCGACCAGCAACAGCACCGCCGCAAAGCGTGAAAGCCCATTGGCCGTGCCACCCCGCCACAGCAGCCGGCCCTGCGCCGCGAAGACCCAAGCCATCCAGATCCAGCTGACCCACTGCACCAGCGCCACGGCCTGCTCGTCCTGGCTGTCCATGCCGCGGATCAGCGGCACCAAGACCAGCGCGCTGCCCAGCACCAGCGGCAACATCAAGGCACAGAGCAAGGCCAGGCGCGCGCCCGCCTGCCGCAGCACCTGGCCCGGCTCGGCCGCAGGGTCGCGCACCGCCAGCCAGGCCACCAGCGCAGACACCACCAGGGCCATCCACGGATTCATCAGCAGCGCCGGCCAGTAGAAGCGCGCCGGACCGTCGATGAACAGGCGCGCCAGCCCCAGTTCCGCGCCCAGCCCGACCAGCCACAGCAGCAACAGGATGCCCGCTGACAGCGGCAGGCCCTCGCCGTTGGCCCGCAGCAGCAAGGCCGCACGCAGGCCTTGTGCCCACCAGGCGCCGAGTGCGCCACGGGGCAGAAAGGGCACCTTCGGCGCCACGGCGACGGGCGGTGGTGCGCTTGTCTCTTCAGGCACTGCCGAGCCCTGCCCGGCCGATGCTTCATTCACCATCATCCACTCCCTCGATTGTTCTTGGCGACACAAGCCCGCCTTGTTTCAGCTGCCGGCCAAGGCCGATGGCGACCAGGCATCTGCATCCTGGTGACCGAAAAGTGCGCCAACGTAGCGTCCCAGGGACAGCTCGAAATGACGGGCCGCGGCCGCCTCGCCCGCATCTGCCCGCCGGGCGTCCGCCACGAAGGCCTGGAACACGCTCCACTGGCTGGACAACTGCGACACCACCAGGCGCGCCAGGTCGTAGGACAGCAGGTTGCCGTCATCGGTCCGGCGGAAGGACTCCCCGCTCCAGAACTGCTGGATGGTCTCTTCGTTCCAGAAGCGCACATGCATGGCGTGCAAGGCATGCGGCGTGTGCAGGCTTGGCCGGGCGCCGGCCACCCGGTGCTCGGTGTTGACCGCCAGGCCTTCGTCCAGCCACACAGGCTGGCGCAGATGAGCGAGCGCGCTGTGGGTCAGCTCATGCGCGATCACCGGCTCGATGTCGCGCAATTCAGCGCGGCACAGCACGAAGTGCGGACAGCCAGCGTCGATGAACATGCCGCCACTGAAAGCGGCTTCGCCTTCTCCTGGGTCATGCGCGGCCACGTAGTGGTAGTAGTCGTCTTCATGGTCCAGCACCAGCACGATGCTTTTCATCCCGGCAGGAAAGCGCGCCAGCGGGCCCAGCACGCGCTCGATGCGCCCTCGCGTCCTGGCCACGTAGGCCGCCACGGCTTCAGCACTGGCGGGCTCCAGCGAGGACAGCACCCACGCGGCCTCGCTCTCTCGCAGCGAGACATGCGCGCCCAGGGCATCCCGCATGTGCAGCAGCCAGGCGCGGTGGGCGGCCAGCCGCAGGCCGGGCTGCGCGGCAGGCGGCAGCGGCGCCAGCCAGGCCTCGAACGCCCGCCAATCCATCAGCGGGTAGCCATGCACCAGCTGCAGGCCATGGGCCATCACCCAGTTCTCGGCACCCGGCGCCTCGATCAGCGCTGGCGGCGCATCCAGCACGCCATTGCGCACCGGAAGCTCGGCGCGAGCTGCCTGCTCGTGTGCCCGGGCCTGGGCATGGCCCATCAGGGCCCCCACCAATGGCACCATCCACACCATCGCGATGTGCATGCCCTTGTGGCCCATGGCATCGCCCAGGCCGATGATCCGGCGCGTGATCCAGATGTTCAGGCCCACGAGGACCAGCAAGACAATGAGCAGGGGCATGACGATGCGAGGCGCGCACAGTTGAAATCGAAGCCGAGAATCTACCTGCAACACCGTGCCCTCGGGCGCCAGCCCCCCGAAACGCCAGCATGACGGACCGCGACAGCCCACCGCTTGAACCCGTGACCAAAGCCTCGACCGCGAACCAGCCCTCACGCGCCCCCTCTGCCTCCGTCCGCGTGCGCGGCGCCCGCGAACACAACCTGAAGAACGTTGACGTAGACGTCCCACGGGACGCATTGGTGGTGTTCAGCGGCGTATCCGGCTCGGGCAAGTCTTCGCTGGCCTTCGGGACCTTGTATGCCGAGGCACAGCGGCGCTACTTCGAATCGGTGGCGCCCTATGCGCGGCGCTTGATCGACCAGGTCGGCGTGCCGGCGGTGGATTCGATCGACGGGCTGCCGCCGGCCGTGGCGTTGCAGCAGCAGCGCGGCACGCCGAGCACGCGCTCGTCCGTCGGCAGCGTGACCACGCTGGCCAGCCTGCTGCGCATGCTGTATTCGCGTGCCGGCAGCTACCCGCCTGGGCAGCCCATGCTGTACGCGGAAGACTTCTCGCCCAACACGCCGCAGGGCGCCTGCCCCACCTGCCACGGCCTGGGCCATGTCTATGACGTGACCGAAAAAAGCATGGTGCCGGACGACACGCTGACGATCCGCGAGCGTGCCATTGCCGCGTGGCCACCGGCCTGGCACGGGCAAAACCTGCGCGACATTCTGGTCACCCTCGGCCACGACGTGGACAGGCCATGGCGCGATCTGCCGCGCAAGCTCAAGGACTGGATCCTCTACACCGAGGAGCAGCCCACGGTGCCGGTGTACGCTGGCTTCACCCCCGCCGAAACCAAGGCTGCGCTGAAGCGCAAGCTGGAGCCCAGCTACCAGGGCACCTTCATGGGCGTGCGCAAATACGTGCTGCACACGTTCGCCACCACGCAGAGCGCGCTGATGAAGCGCCGCGTGGCGCGTTTCCTGGTCGGCGGGCTGTGCCCGGCCTGCGCCGGCAAGCGACTGAAACCCGAGGCGCTTTCTGTGCGCTTTGCCGGGCGGGACATCGGCGAGCTGATGCAGCTGCCACTGGCCGAACTGGCCGAGGTGCTGGCGCCTGCGGCCGCGCATGCCGAAGGCGCGCTGGCTGCGCAGGGCAAGGTGCTGAGCCGCAGTGCGGCCAAGGCCGACAACGCGCGCCGCGTGGCCGCTGGCGGTGCTGCACACACCGCCACGCCGGACGTGCGCCGCACCGCGGGGGACTCCGAGGAAAAGCGGCTGGCCGCGCAGCGCATCGCGCAGGACGTGCTGAGCCGCGTGCACACGCTGACCGAGCTGGGCCTGGGCTACCTGTCGCCGGACCGCAGCACGCCCACGCTGTCTTCCGGCGAGCTGCAGCGCCTGCGGCTGGCCACGCAGATCCGCTCCAACCTGTTCGGCGTGGTCTATGTGCTGGACGAGCCGACCGCCGGCCTGCACCCTGCGGACGGCGAAGCGCTGCTGACCGCACTGCAGCAGCTGAAGGCGGCCGGGAATTCGCTGTTCGTCGTCGAGCATGACGTGGGGCTGATGCGGCAGGCGGACTGGCTGGTGGACGTGGGGCCGGATGCCGGAGAGCTGGGCGGCCAGGTGCTGTACAGCGGGCCACCGGCCGGGCTGGAAGCGATTGCAGCTTCGCGAACTGCACCCTACCTGTTCGGCCACCGCGCTGCGCCCACCAAGGCCGGCCGCGAAGTGCGCGGCTGGTTGAAGCTGGCCGGCGTGGGCCGCAACAACCTGCAGGCGGTGGACGTGGCCTTTCCACTGGGCGCGATGACCGCCGTCACCGGCATCTCGGGCTCGGGCAAGTCCAGCCTGGTCAGCCAGGCGCTGGTGGAGCTGGTGAGCCGCCACCTGGGCCATGAAGAGGCACCTGTATCCGACGATTCGGCCGAGCTGCTGGACGAACCGCCGCTGGCCGTCACCACTGGCTGCATCGCCGAAGGTGCCGAGAAGATCCGCCGGCTGGTGCAGGTGGACCAGAAGCCCATTGGCCGCACGCCGCGCTCCAACCTGGCCACCTACACCGGCCTGTTCGACCAGGTGCGCAAGCTGTTCGCGGCGACACCTGCGGCGAAGAAGCGCCAGTTCGATGCCGGCCGCTTCTCGTTCAATGTCGCCAAGGGCCGCTGCGAGACCTGCGAGGGCGAAGGCTTCGTCAGCGTCGAGCTGCTGTTCCTGCCCAGCGTCTACGCGCCCTGCCCGGCCTGCCACGGCGCACGCTACAACGAGGCCACGCTGCAGGTGCGCTACCGCGAGCGCCACATTGCCGAGGTGCTGGGCATGACGGTGGACCAGGCGCTGGCCTTCTTCGCGGACCAGCCAGCGCTCGCGCGCCCGCTCACGCTGCTGCGCGACATCGGCCTGGGCTACCTGCGCCTGGGCCAGCCGGCCACCGAGCTGTCCGGCGGCGAGGCGCAGCGCATCAAGCTGGCCACCGAGCTGCAGCGCAGCCAGCGCGGCGACACGCTGTATGTGCTGGACGAGCCGACCACCGGACTGCACCCGTCGGACGTGGACAAGCTGATGGCGCAGCTGCAGGGACTGGTGGACGCGGGCAACACCGTCGTGCTGGTCGAGCACGAGATGCGCGTGGTGGCGGCCAGTGACTGGGCGATCGACGTCGGCCCGGGGGCCGGCAGCGCGGGTGGTCGCATTGTCGTGGCCGGACCCCCAGCCGAAGTCGCGCGGGCCGAAGGGTCGGCGACCGCGCCTTACCTGCTGCGCGAACTGCCCGGCTTGGCGTAGTCGCTCTCGATCCAGGCGACAGCGCTGGCGGCCTTGAGCTTGAAGTTCGCCGCCACCTTGACGCTGACCAGCGGCTCGCCGTAGGCGTCCTGGGCGGCCAGGATGGCGTGCGGTTCGTATTCGTCGGCCACCAGGTCCAGCGTCACGGTGATGCGCTCGCCGTTGACCTCGACCACCACGTTCTGGTGGTTGATCGCGTGCAGGTGCTGCTCGTGGCGGCGGATCACCTCGGAGGCGGTCTTCACCAGCACGTTGAAGGCAGCGGTGTCCAGCGGCTTGGGGTTGCGCTTGTCGCGGCCCATGGTCCACGGGCCGATCAGCGCCGGCTCGGGCTCGCCGTCCTTGATCATGGCCACGGCCCAGCCGTCGCCCTCCTCACTTTTGAGGACCTTTGCGGTCCAGCCGTTGTCGCGCCACAGGCCAGGTTGGTGGATGGTGTCGGGCGTGGTGCCCTCGGCGGCCTCGTCGGCGTCTTGCAAGCTCATGGGGGGCATTTTAAGGAGTTGGCAGGGTCGTCGAATTCGGGTACATACAGGCGGTGTCCATCGACACCACTTCGGTGCTGTGTGGCCTGACGCAGTGACTTCGGCAGTAGGGATCACGCAACCTGAAAGCGGCTGTCGAACCGCGGCCCGTGCCAACCGCGGTCGTTCGGCCAACCTCGAATCGACCGGACGCACATGCGGACAGCACAACAACAGGACTCGCTGGCCTTTCTCGGCGATGGCGGCGAGATGGGCAAGTTGGTCCGCAGCATGGACTGGTCGGCCACGCCGCTGGGCCCGCCCGAGACCTGGCCGCAAAGCCTGCGCACGACCGTCGGCCTGTGCCTGGCATCGAACTTCCCGATCTCGCTGGCCTGGGGCCCGCAGCACGTCCAGATCTACAACGATGGCTACTGGCCGATCTGCGGCGGCAAGCATCCGCACTCGATGGGCCAGGACTTCCGCGCCTGCTGGGCCTCGGCCTGGCCGGTTGTCGGCGAGGCCTTTGATCGCGCGCTGCAGGGCGAGACCTCGTTCCTCGAAAACCAGCGCATGTTCCTGGACCGCAACGGCTACCTGGAGGAGACCTTCTTCACCTTCTCGTTCAGCCCGATCCGGGACGAATCCGGCCAGGTTGGCGGGCTGTTCCACCCGGTCACCGAAACCACCGCCCGCATGCTGGGCGAGCGCCGCGCCCGCGCACTGCGCGACCTGACCGCCCGCACCGGCGACGGCCACAGCATGGCCGAAGTCTTCGCCTGCGCCATCGAGGTCCTGGCCGAGCACAGCTTCGACCTGCCGTTTGCGCTGCTGTACGAGCTGGACGAGGCCGGTGACAGTGCACGCCTGCATGGCACGACCGGTGTGGTCGCCGGCACCCCGGCCACGCCCACGGTGCTGCTGCTGGACGACCCGGATGCGCCCTGGCCGCTGGCCCGGCTGCTGCCCGAAGGCCAGCCACTGCAGGTCGACGACGTGCCGGCCCGGCTGCGCGGTGTGCACGCCGGGCCCTATGACGAGCCGCCGCAGAGTGCGCTGCTGCTGCCCATCTCGCCGCCCGGCGCGGGCCGGCCGATGGCGGTGCTGGTGGCGGCACTGAGCCCCCGGCTGCCGCACAACGAGGTCTACCTCGGGCTGTGCGAGCAGTTCGCCGCCACCATCACCGCCGCGCTGGCGAATGCGCTGGCCTACGAAGAGGCGCAGCGGCGCGCCGAGGCGCTGGCAGAGATCGACCGCGCCAAGACCGCCTTCTTCAGCAACGTCAGCCACGAATTCCGCACCCCGCTGACGCTGATGCTGGGCCCGCTGGAAGACCTGCTGGCCCAGCCCGGCGGCCGCAAGCCCGCGGACCAGGCCACGCTCGCCCTGGTGCACCGCAATGCCTTGCGCCTGCTGCGCCTGGTCAACAGCCTGCTGGACTTCTCGCGCATCGAAGCCGGCCGGCTGCAGGCCAGCTTCGAGCCCACCGACCTGGCCGCGTTGACCACCGACCTGGCCAGCGTGTTCCGCGCCACCATCGAGCGCGCCGGGCTGGCGCTGCAGGTCGACTGCCCGCCGCTGCCGGCCGCCGTGCAGGTGGACCGCGAGATGTGGGAAAAAATCGTCCTGAACCTGCTGTCCAACGCTTTCAAGTTCACACACGCCGGGCAGATCCGCGTCGGCCTCGTGGCGCAGGACGGCATGGCGGTGCTGACGGTGGCGGACAGCGGCATCGGCATTGCGCCAGACGAGCTGCCGCGGGTCTTCGAGCGCTTTCACAGGGTGCGTGGCGCCCACGGCCGCAGCTTCGAGGGCACCGGCATCGGCCTGGCGCTGGTGCGTGAGCTGGCGCGCCAGCATGGCGGCGAGGTCGCGGTGCAAAGCCAGCCTGGCCGCGGCTCGACCTTCACCGTGCGCGTGCCGCTGGGCAATGCCCACCCGTCCGCCGAGCGCACTGGCGCCGCGCAACCCCTGGCCTCGACCGCGCTGGACGCCGCGCCGTTTGTCGAAGAGGCCATGCGCTGGCTGCCGGACGCGCCTGCGGACCCGGACGCATCAGTCGCCCCGGTCGCCCCGGACGCCCCGGTCATTGACCGCTCGCAACCGTTGCCGGCTTCGCTGGAACTGCAAGCCCGCGTGCTGCTGGCCGACGACAACGCCGACATGCGCGACTACCTTCGCCGCCTGCTGGCCGAGCACTACACGGTGCAAGCCGTGGGTGACGGCAGCGCCGCGCTGGCCGCCGCGCTGGCCCTGCCGCCAGACCTGATCCTGTCCGACGTGATGATGCCCGGGCTGGACGGCTTCGAGCTGCTGGCCGCTCTGCGCGCCGAACCGCGCACCGCGGCGATCCCGCTGATCCTGCTGTCGGCCCGGGCCGGCGAGGAAGCACGGGTCGAAGGCATGCAGGCCGGGGCCGACGATTACCTGACCAAGCCCTTCTCGGCCCGCGAGCTGCTGGCCCGCGTCAAGGCCCACCTGGCGCTGGCCCGCATGCGGCGCGAGGCCGACCAGATGCACCAGGCCGCGCTGGAGCGCGAAGGGGCGCTGGCCCAGGCCCGCGTGCTGCAAGCCAGCGAACAACGCCTGCACCTGGCGCTGGAAGCCGGCCAGATGGGGCTGTGGGAATGGAACATCGACACCCAACTGTCGATCTGGAACCCGCAGATGTACCAGCTGCTGGGCCTGCCACCGGGCGAAGGACCGGTTCCCACCGACTGTTTCTTCCGCCTCGTCCACCCGGATGACCGGGGCCGGCTGCAACTGCGGCTGAAGCCCTTGTTCGAGCCTCAGCCCGAGGCACCCACCAGCCCCTGGCAAGACGAATTCCGCATCGTCCGCCATGACGGCCAGACGCGCTGGCTGGCCGGCCAGGGGCAGCTCTACCGCCATGCGGACGGCCGCCCGGCCCGCATGATCGGCATCAACCACGACATCACCGAGCACCGGGCGCTGGTCGCCGAGCTGCAGGACCACCGGCACCGGCTGCAGCAGATGGTCGACACGCGCACCCAGGCGCTGGCGCAGGCCGTTGGCGAGCTGGCCACCGCGCGCGACCGCGCCGAGGCCGCGAACCGCTCGAAGAGCGAGTTCCTGGCGAACATGAGCCACGAGATCCGCACGCCGCTGAACGCCATCGTCGGGCTGACCCACCTGGTGCAGCGCGAGGCCCAGGAACCCGCCCAGCGCGACCGGCTGGGCAAGATCGCGCACTCGGCGCAGCACCTGCTGCAGGTCATCAACGACATCCTCGACCTCTCCAAGATCGAGGCCAACCGCCTGCAGCTCGAAGACATCGAGTTCTCGCTGGACGCGGTGCTGAGCCGCAGCTTCGAGATGGTGGCCGACCATGCGCAGGCCAAGGGCCTGGAGCTGATCGTCGACACCGATCACCTGCCCGACCGGCTGGTCGGCGACCCGACGCGCTTTTCGCAGGCGCTGCTGAACCTGGTCGGCAACGCAGTGAAGTTCACCGCGCAGGGCTTTGTGCGCCTGGGCGGCGAAGTGCTGGCCCGCAAAGGCGACCGCGCGTTGATGAAGTTCAGCGTGCGGGACACCGGCATCGGCATTGCGCCAGAGCGCATCGGCGCGCTGTTCCTTGCCTTCGAGCAGGCCGACAGTTCGACCACCCGCCGGCACGGCGGCACCGGCCTGGGCCTGGCGCTGACGCAGCGGCTGGCCAGGCTGATGGGTGGCGACGCCGGCGTGCGCAGCACGCCCGGCCAGGGCAGCGAGTTCTGGTTCAGCGCCTGGCTGCGCGTGGCAGCGCCGTCGACCCGTCACGCGCCACAGCTGGCCGGGCGCCGCGCCCTGCTGGTCGATGACCTGCCCGAAGCCCTGGCAGCACTCTCCGGACAGCTGCGCCGGCTCGGCTTGCTGGTCACCACCGCGGCCTCCGGCGAAGAAGCGCTGGCCTGTGTCGACGAAGCCGCGCGCCGCGGCGAGCCTTTCGAGCTGCTGCTGATCGACTGGCGCATGGCCCCGCTGGACGGCGTGCAGACCCTGGCGCTGTTGCGCCAGCGGCTCGGGGCCGGCCTGCCCCCGGCGGTGCTGGTCACGGCCGACGCCGATGCCGCCCTGCAACGCGAGGTGCGCGAAGCCAGGTTCAGCAGCGTGCTGGTCAAACCCGTCACCGCCTCTGCGCTGCACGACAGCTTGCTGCGGGTGCTGGGCCGGGCCCACCCCACGCCCCCTCGACAGCCCGCAGCCCCTGGCGGGCCCGAGGCCAGCCTGCGCCAACTGCATGCCGGCAGGCGAGTGCTGCTGGCCGAAGACGGCCTGGTCAACCAGGAGGTTGCCAAGGCGCTGCTGGAATCGGTCGGCCTGACCGTCGACGTGGCCGCAGACGGCGTGCGCACCGTGCAGATGGCGCTGGACCGGGCGGTCGACCAGCCCTACGCGCTGATCCTGATGGACGTGCAGATGCCGCGGATGGACGGCCTGGACGCCACCCGGGAACTGCGCAGCCGCGGCTACCAGGCCCCCATCATCGCGATGACGGCCAACGCCTTCACCGAAGACCGCGACGCCTGCCTGGCCGCCGGCATGGACGACCACCTGAGCAAACCGGTCAAGCCCGAGGAGCTGTACGCGAACCTGCTGAACTGGCTGTCCCGGCCAGCGGCAGGCTGAAGCTCAATCGCCCAGGTCGACCAGCGCCGCCAGCGGCAGGTCGGCCAGTGCCGCAGGGAGCGCGTAGTCGGCCAGCACCCAGGCGCGCCGGGTGTCGGTGGCCGCTTCGGCCAGCAGCGCCACCAGGCGGCGGCTGGAGCGGGCGTCCAGCGCTGCAAACGGCGTGTCCAGCAAGGTCAGCTGCGCGCCACTGGCTGCGGCGGCCACCAGGCCGACCTTGCGGCGGCTGCCGGTGGACAGCATGTGCATCGGCTTGTCCAGGTGCTCGGCCAGGCCGAAGTCCGCGACCAGGGCGTCGGCCAGCGCGGCTTGCCAGCTTGCAGCGAACACTTCGTGCCGCGCGGCCAGCCAGGCGCGGGCCGGCACCGGGTCGTGCACCTCGTCTGCCGGGCGCTCGAAGCTCAGGCCCCTGACCTGGCGGTGCAGGCGGCCGCTGCCGGGCTGAAGCTCACCGGCCAGCAGGCGCAGCAGCGTCGTCTTGCCACGCCCATCGCCGCCGCGCACCAGGCTCAGACCGGGGCGGATGGCGAAGTCCAGCGACTTCAACAGCGGCTGGCCGGCAATGGAAAAACCAAGCTGTTCGGCCTGGAGCAGGACTGGGTTCATGTCAAAGCTGTGTTCGGCGACAAGGGGCCGCCGATTGTGTTGGGAGCGCCCGGCACCAGCGACAACACAAACGCGTTCGCAAACCGCCCGTTCAGCTTGAGCCGGTTGCGCGCCAGGCATTCCCGCAGCGCGCCGGCGCGTTCCGCCACCGCCAGGCTGGGCGCGTTGTCCTCGGCAACAACGATCTCCACGCGGCCCAGGTGCAGCTCGTCAAACGCGAAGCGCGACAGGGCCCGGACGGCGGCGGAAGCGGCGCCGCGCCGCTGCCACGACTCGCGGACCCAGTAGCCCAGGTTGCAGAAGCCGTTGACGGTGTTGAACTGGTTCAACCCGCAGCCGCCGACCAGCGTGCCGGATGCAGCGTCGAAGATGCCGAACTCGTGGCCCGAGCCGTCTGCCCGCACCTGCTCGCAGTGCGCAAACCAGGTCAGCGCGTCGGCGTCCGCATAGCCCGCATGCGCCCAGGGCATCCACCGGCCGACGGTGGCGGTGGATTCGCGGACGGCAGCGGTGAACGCGGGCGCGTCGGCGGCCACGAAGGGCCGGAGAAGGAATGGCGAGTTCGGAAGGTTCACGGTGCAACCTGGGTGCAAGAAGCGGCGAAGCGGCGGCTTCGCCCGCTTCTGCATTCTCCACAAGCGGCGGCGACCTGCTGTTCGGGGGCGCACGCCACACCGACGGCCGCGGCTTCGACAAGGAAGAGAATCGGCCCCACCTGCAGATCCCGCTGCGGCGCCAGTGACCGCCTGGCGTCGGGCAAGCCCGAACCGATGCCGCTCATTGCTCCCTCCTCGCCAGAACCCGCCTGGCTGACGGCCGCCCGCGCCGAACTGGGCGTGTGCGCCGCGCCAGCGGGCCAGTCCAACCCGCGCATCACCGCGTACCACGCCGGCACCAACATCGAAGGCTACGACGACAAGGTCTCGTGGTGCAGCTCCTTCCTGCACTGGACACTGGCGCAAGCCGGCTTGCGCGGCACCGGCTCGGCGCTGGCGCGTTCGTGGCTGGACTGGGGCGTGGCGCTCGCGCAGCCGGTGCCGGGCTGCATCGCGGTGCTGTGGCGCGAAGACCCAGCCAGCTGGAAGGGCCACGTGGGCTTCTACCTGGCACACGACGACCGCGAGGTGTGGCTGCTGGGTGGCAACCAGCTCGGCGCCGTACGAGCGCACAGCTACCCCGTCGACACGGTGCTGGCCTATCGTTGGCCAGAAGGCTGCCCGCTGCCGGACGCCTGAGTTGCCAAGCGCGGACGCGATGCGTGATGGCACGATCGGATGGCAGGCTGTCGTCGTTTGCCAGTGCGTGGCGCGATCCGAATTCCTACGATCACCTCATCGAAACCCACTCCATGAGGACATCATGAACAAGCCATCCAACACCGCGCTGATCACCGGCGCATCCAGCGGCATCGGGCTGGAACTCGCGAAGATCCATGCACGGCAAGGCGGCGACCTGGTGCTGGTCGCAAGGTCCCGCGACAAGCTGGACGCGCTGAAACTGGCGCTGGAGGCGGCGCACGGCATCTCTGCGACGGTGATCGCCGAAGACCTGGCGAAACCTGGCGCCGCGCAACGCATCTTCGAGCAGACGCAGGCCCAGGGCCTGGTGATCGACGTGCTGATCAACAACGCCGGCTTTGGCGGCCACAGCCTGTTCCACGAACAGCGTCTGGCCGACGCGCAAGCGATGATGCAGGTCAACATGGCCGCACTGACCGAGCTGACACATGCGTATCTCAAAGGCATGGTGCAGCGCCAGCGCGGCCGCATCCTCAACGTGTCGTCCACCGCCTCATTCATGCCCGGCCCGCTGCAGGCGGTGTACTACGCCACCAAGGCCTACGTGACCTCGTTCACGCAGGCGATCGCCGAAGAGGTGGCCGCCCATGGCGTGACGGCCACCGCGCTGTGCCCCGGCGCCGTGGCCACCGGGTTCGTGGCAGCCGGCAACCTGCAGGGCGTGGACCTGTGGAAACAGGCGAAGTCCGCGCAATCGGTGGCGCAATGCGGCTACGACGCGATGCAACGCGGCGAGCTGGTCGCGTTCAACGAGGGCCGGCTGCGGTTCATGCTGAACTGGATCGTGCCGCTGCTGCCGCGCAAGGTGGTGCTCAAGATGTCCCGCCAGGCGATGGAGAAGGGAAATGACATGCCCGCCGGGCTGCGCTCAGGCGGCACGCGATGAAACGCGCCAGCCGGTTCGTCGTCGCCAGCAGCTGGAAGCTAATGCTGAGCGACATGCGGATCGATCCCGCGGCCGTGCTGGCCTACGCCGGGCTGCCGGCCGACCTGTTCCATCGCGGCGACGCTGCCTTGTCTCCCGCCGAATACTTCCGCTTCTGGCACGGCATCGAGCGGGCTGCGGGCAACCGCGAGGTGGGCCTGCTGCTGGCCGAGCACTTCAAGGCCGAGGCTTTTGACGCGCCCATCTTCGCCAGCCTCTGCAGCCCGAACTTCAACGTGGCCGCCAGGCGCCTGAGCAGCTACAAGCCGCTGATCGGCCCGCTGCTGCTGGCGGTGGACCAGGACAGGGACCTCACCCGCCTGAGCCTGGCCTGCTATGGCGCCGAAGGCCAAATGCCGCGCTCGCTCAGCCTGACCGAGCTGGTGTTCTTCTGCCAGCTGATCCGCTTCGGTACGCGCGAGCGCATCGTGCCGCGGGTCGTCCAGCTGGCGGAGTTGCCCCGGGATGTGGCGCCTTATGCCGCCTACTTTGGTTGCGCCTTGCGCCAGGCCGATCAAACCGAAATCCACTTCTCGGCGGCCGACGCGGCCAAGCCCTTCCTGACCTTCAACGCCGCGATGTGGGACTTCTTCGAAGGCAGGCTGAACCAGAAACTCGCCGACCTGGACGCCAGCGCCAGCACCGCGCAGCGGGTTCGCGCAGTGCTGCTGGAGGCGCTGCCCAGTGGCGAGGCCAGCATCGAGGCGGTGGCTGACCGGCTGGCGGTGAGCAAGCGGACCTTGCAGCGCAAGCTGACCGTCGAGGCCGAGGGCTTCCAGGACATCCTGGCGGCCACCCGCACCGAACTGGCCGACCACTACCTGAAGCAATCGAAACTCTCGCTGGGGGAGATCTCCTTCCTGCTGGGTTTCCAGGAACCCAACTCCTTCATCCGGGCGTACCAGGGCTGGAAGGGCGTGTCGCCGAGTGCTTTCAGAACGCAGGTCCATTGAGCTGCCCGCGCGGCGCCTGCATGCGATGGCGCAAACGACGCCTGGCAAACGCGGCCATACTTGGCCGCTGGCCGGCACCCCACTTGCCGGCCAGCCCGCATGCATGAGATCGAACTGAAGTTCCAGGTGCCCGAAGCGCGGCGGCGCGGGCTGCAACAGGCCTTCCGGCGCGGCCACGTCGCCGAGCAGCGGCTGCTCGCCGTCTACTTCGACACCGAAGACCGGCTGCTGGCCCGCCACGGCATGGCCCTGCGGCTGCGCCACGAACCCGGCGGCTGGGTGCAGACGCTGAAGGCCGGCAGCGGCCACGGCCCGCTGCGGCTGGAAGACAACGTGGCGCTTGGCGCCGCCGAGGCCATGCCAGCGCCAGACCCCGCGCGCCACGCCGGAACGCCCGCGCACCAGCGCTTGCTGAAGGCATTGGCGCCGGCAAAGCACACCACATTGGTCGAAGTCTTCCGCACCGACGTGACGCGCGAAGTGCGTTTGATGAAAGGGCCTGGCGGCCTGGTCGTCGAAGCGGCGCTGGACCGGGGCGAGCTGCAGGCAGGCCCGGCCCGCCATGCCCTGTGGGAGATCGAATTCGAGTGGAAGGCCGGGCCGCTGGCCGGGCTGTTCGCGCTGGCGGCCAACTGGGTCGCCCAGCACGGCCTGTGGCTGGACAGCGTCTCCAAGGCCGAGCGCGGGCACTGGCTGTCGCTGGGCAAAGCCGGCGCGCCGCCGGTCAAGGCGCAGCCGCCTGAGCTTGACGAAAAACTCGGCGCCGCGGCCTTCGCGCGCGCCGCCGTCGCGGCCTGCCTGGCACAAGTGCTGCCCAACCTCAGCGCATTGGCGGGCCGCGACGGAAACGGCGCAGGCGACCCGGACCATGTGCATCAGCTGCGCGTGGGGCTGCGCCGGCTGCGCACCGTGCTGCGCGAAATGGCGCCGCTGGACGCCGGGCTGGACCCCGGCTGGGAAGCGCCGCTGGCCGGCGTCTTCGGCGCGCTGGGCCGGCTGCGCGACCAGCAAGTGCTGGAGACACAAATCCGCGAGGCCTTGATCGCTGCGGGTGCGCCGCTGCTGAGTCGCCTGCAGCCGCCAAGCGAGGACCCGCCGCTGCCTTCGCTGCTGCAGGCCAGCGATTTCCAGCAGGTGCTGCTGGCCGCGCAGGCACTGGCGATGCAGGCGCCACCGGCCACTCCCGAGGCCTGCGACGGCCCGCCGCTGCCCGTGCTGGCCGAGCGGCTGGACCAGCTGCAACGCCAGCTGCGCCGCGACGCCAAGCATTTCGGGACACTGCCGCCCGAACACCAGCACCGCGCCCGCAAGCGGCTCAAGCGCCTGCGCTACCTGGCCGAATTCACCGCGCCGCTGTTCCGCCGCTCAGAGGTCAGCCGTTACTTCGAAGCGCTGGCACCCGCCCAGGACTGCCTGGGCAGGCTGACCGACCAGATGGCAGCGCAAGCCGCCTACCGCGAAGCGGCGGCGGCGCAACCGGAGGCCTGGTTCGCCGTCGGCTGGCTCAGCGCCGGCCATGCCGAGGCCGTGCGGGCGGCGCAGGAGGCCTTGACCCAGGCCGGCAAGGCCAAGCCCTTCTGGCACGGCCGGCTGCGGCGTCGTCACGGTCGCTGAAATCAGCGCCCGCGCCAGAAACCGGCCAGACCCAGGGCATGATGAGCGAACTTAGACCTTTGAGGAAAGCCCATGAAATCCCAGCGCAGCAACAAGGAAACCAAGAAGCCGAAGAAAGACGCGCCGGCGCCCAAGCCTTCCGGCACCGTGGCACCGCCACCGGCCGTGCCCATCATTCCGAAGGAACGCAAGAAGCCTTGAAGGCGTGAGGCGGACGGTTGTCCGCCTGGAAAGTCCTTGGCGAGCCGGGCGGCGCGTACACCGGCGCCAGCCCCTCGCCAGGCAGGCCGGACCAGCTGCGCGCCGAGGCCATGCTGCCCCGGCTCAGGCGCGCCAGCCGCGCCGCAATCCACGGCGGCCCGTCGGGCGGCAGCGCCAGCATGCAGCGCAGCTCGCCGTACAGCGGCGCGCCATCACGAGCGGTGGCCAACGGGAAAGCCTGGTAGCGCGGCTGCACGATCCATTGCGGCGCGTCCACCGTGGCAGCCAGCGCATCCAGCTCGGCCGCATCCACCTGCAGCCGCACGCCGGTGCCACCCCAGGAGCGCGCCGACTTCAGCACCAGCGCCTGCGCCGGCCGGCCCAAGGCTCGCCACTGCGCCAGCGGCGCGCAGCGCTCCTCGGCCGGCAGCGGCAGCTGGGGCAACAAACCCTTGTGGATGCGGTCAAACCAGGCCGGATGGCCCCGCCAGCGCACCGCGCGGGCCTGGGCCAGCAGCCGCGCCGTGGCCTCGCCCTGCGGGTCCTCGTGCAGGATCAACCGGTTCAGCACCTGCGGCACGTCCACCCATTCATCGCCCACCTGGCGCTGCAGCACACCTTGTTCGCTGCGCAGCTGATGCGGCTCGGCCAGCGTCAGGCCCAGCAGCGCCGCAGTCGGCAGCAGGTCAAACGCCGTGGTCTGGGCCAGCGGCGCATGCTCCAGCAGCACGCCGCCGGGCAGCGGCGCCAGCCAGTCGTGCATGGCCTGGTGCCAGCTCGCCTGCCCGGCCGGCAGCTCGTGCGGCTGCAGGCCTTGCAACCGCCCAGGATGCAGCGCCTGCCAGGCCAGGTGCAGCGCCTGGATCGTCACCGTCACCGAATGGAAGGCCTGGAACTCGACCCAACGCAATGCCCAGCCACCGGGCGCGCCGGGCGCCTGCACCACGGCCAGGTCGGCCGCCAGCACGTCGGGCCGGGTGATGCCTGGCCACTGCGCGTCATCGACCCAGGCGCCGGCCTCCACCCGCGCTTGCAGCCAGCTGCACAGCCCGCGCAGCCGCTGGCCGAGCTCGGCGTTCAGGCGCTCGGACATCACCAGCGGCGCTTCGCCCATGCTGTGCAAGGGCAGCGGCGCACGCGCATCGGCCAGGCCGCTGGCCAGCCAGGCGGCCTGCAGGCGCTCGCGCGGGCCGGCTGGCGGCGAATCGAAGACCGCGTCCAGGCGCTGCATGGGCGTCATGCGGCACCTCCGGGCTCGGCCAGCAGCCAGCGCGACAGCGGCTGCGCGGTCTCGTGCACCAGCCTGTCCACCAAGGCCGGCAGCTCGCCGCCGGCTTCGGCCAGCCAGTGGCGCTGCTGGTCGGCCGGCGTGCCCTGGCGCAGCGCATCAGCCATGGCCAGCGGCAGGCGCCGGCCGAAGCCCAGCGCTGCGGCTGCAGGCGCCAGGCGGGCCAGCCAGCGCGCCATGCCCTGCGCAAAGGGCAGCGGCTCCTCGCTGTGCCAGTCCACCAACCGGGCCTGCTGGCCGTGGCGGCGGGCGCGCCATTTGTTGTCCTCGATCAGCGCGCGCGGCAGCGGCGGCGCGCACTGCCCCGCCGCCAGCTCGGCCTGCAGCGTGGCCACCTCGGCCTGCAGCAGCGCCACGATCAGCCAGACCCGGTCCAGCCCGTGCACCGCGTCGCACACGCGCACTTCCAGCGTGGCGTAGCGGTGATGAATGCGCAGGTCTTCCCACAGGCCGTGGCCCTGCTCCACGCTGCCCACCGCCTGCAGCCGCCGCACATGGGCCCAGTAGTCAGCCTCGCTGGCCCAGACCTCGGGCACGCCCATGCGCGGGTAGCGGCCCAGCAGGCTGTGGCGCCAGGTCTGCAGCCCTGTGTCCCGCCCCTCGAACAGCGGCGCGCTGGCCGACAGCGCCAGCAGCTCGGGCAGCACGTGGCGCAACCGGTTCATCACCGGCATGCGCCACTCGGGTTGGCCGACGCCCAGGTGCACATGCAGCGCAAACGACATCGCGCTGCGGGCAATGTCGCCGTATTCCTGCAGCAGGTGCACGTAGTGCGGATGGTGCAGCGGGTCCTCGTGCAGCGCCTGGGCCTGCCAGCGCGAAAACGGGTGCAGGGCCGCGGCCAGCACGCGCTGGCCCTGGGCCCGGGCACGTGCCGCCGCCGTCTGCCGCAGCACCGCCAGCGCGGCCACGATCTCGTCCGGCGAGCCGCAGACGGGGGTCTGCATTTCCAGCACGCAGCGGTGGATCTCGCCGCAGGAGCTGCCCAGCGGCTCCGGGAAATCGCGCTGGCCGCTCGCCACGTCGTGCGCCGCCAGCCCGCCGTCGGGCCCGACCACCTGCAGCTCTTCCTCGACCCCCAGCGTGATCGCCCCGGCCGGCATAACCCGCCCGGGCTCGTGGTCAAGCGCCATGCGCCACCACCCAGTTGTGAAACATTCAGCGACTTCCGGTGTTCGTGAAAGGCCGGCTCGGCCGCCGCGAATTGTGCTGCAGTGCCGCTGGCCCGCGATAAAGGAAGCCACGCATCCCGCGCATGGCAGCAGCGCACTCAAGCCCCGCCTGCGGCAGCCGATAGCGTCACAGTGCCAGCGGCCAACCAGGTCACCGCGGTGCGTTGCAATGCCCATGAAATCCCTGCTGTCGTCCCGAGTCCTTCGTGCGCTGATCTGGTCGGTCGCCTTTGTCGCCGCGATCGGCGGCGCAGCCATGCTGATGAGCCGCACCGCTGAGCGCCTGCTGGTCGACGAAGCCGAACATGCCGCGCTGCAATATGCCGGCTTCATCGCCGGGGCCGTGCCCAAGCTGAGCCTGCTGTTCGACCAAGGCAGCCTGGAACCCGAAACCCTCACCGAGCTGCGCCGACTGCGTCACATGGGCGACGTGTTCCGCTTCCAGCTGTTCGACCGCGATGGCCGGGCGCTACTGAGCTCGGAAAACCTCGCGGCGCAGGAACCCCGCGTGGGCCAGGGCGGCCAGGCGCTGGGCCAGGAGCATCCGAACACGCACGTCAGCGCCATCGTGCTGGGCGGGCGCAATTTCATCGAGCTGCACGGTGCCGATGACGAAGATGACGACGATGCGCCAGGGGCAAGCGAAACCGCCCACCCACCGGTCTACAGCGAAGCCTATGTGCCGGTGATGGCAGGCGACCGGGTGCTGGGCGTGGTCGAGGTCTATGTGGACCAGACCGGGCATGCGGCCCGCATCCGCGCCGCGTTTGCCAAGGTCTCGGCCATCGTCGTGGCGCTGCTGCTGGCCATAGGCGGCGCGATGGGCGCGCAGGCCTGGCAGCGCCTGGCCGAACGCCGCCGCACCCAGCAGCGCATGCGCTACCTGGCCGAACATGACCCGCTCTCCGGCGCAATGAACCGGGCCAGCTTCCAGCAGGCGCTGGAACAGGCCGGCTGGCGCCACGGCAAGGGCGGGGCGGGCTTTGCGGTGCTGTGCATCGACCTGGACCACTTCAAGGAAATCAACGACGCGCGTGGCCATGCCGCGGGCGACGAAGTGCTGCGCCAGGCCGCCGCGCGGCTGGCAGCGCTGGTCCGCCATGGCGACCTGGTGGCCCGGCTGGGCGGCGACGAATTCGCGATCCTGCAAAGCGCCGTCAACAGCCCGGAAGACGTGGGCCGGCTGGCCCAGCGCGTGGTCGATGCCATCGCCCTGCCCTTCGAGCTCAGCGGCCACACGCTGCTCTGCGGCGCCAGCGTCGGCGCAGCGCGCTTTGGCGTGGACGCCCAGGCGGTGGACGAACTGCTGCACAAGGCCGACGTCGCCATGTACCGCGCCAAGACCGGCGGCCGCAACTGTTTCAGCTTCTACGACCCTGCGCTGGACCGCGAACTGGCCGAGCGCCGCTCGCTGGCGCAGGACCTGCGCTCGGCACTCGCAGACGGCCACCTGTCGCTGCACTACCAGCCGCTGTGGGCCAATGACGGCACAACGCTGCTGGGCTACGAAGCGCTGATGCGCTGGCGCCATCCGCAGCGCGGCATGGTGCCGCCGGCCGAATTCATTCCACTGGCCGAGCAGACCGGCCAGATCGAGGCGCTGGGCGCCTGGGCCCTGCAACGCGCCTGCCTCGAAGCCGCCAGCTGGCCGGCACCACTGCACGTGGCGGTGAACCTCTCGGCTGCGCAGTTCCGGCCCACGCACGACCTGGTGCGCGTCGTCGAGCGGGCACTGGAAGTGGCCGGCCTGTCCGCAGCCCGGCTGGAACTGGAGATCACCGAATCCCTGCTGATGAGCGGCACCGACGAAGTGCTGCGCACGCTGGGCGGGCTGTCGGCCATGGGCGTGCGCATCGCGATGGACGACTTCGGCACCGGCTACTCCAGCCTCGCCTACCTCTGGCGCTTCCCCTTCGACAAGATCAAGATCGACCGCGCCTTCACCAGCAGCCTGGTCCACGACGCCAAGGTCGCCCTCATCGTCCGCTCCATCGTCTCCCTCGCCCACGCAATGGGCATGCGCGTCAACGCCGAAGGCGTCGAAACCGAGCCGCAGATGGCGATGCTGCAGAGCCTGGGGTGCGATGAGTTGCAGGGCTACCTGCTGGGCCGGCCGGGGCCGGCGGAGGCGCTGGATCACCGCAAGGTTGAGGCGGTGAACACGGAGGCGTAACCACCAGCCGTGAATGGGTCAGCGACCCAGCTCGGCGGAGCCGAACAGCGACGCTAGTGCACGCAGGCGACGCGACAGCAACCGGGTTGTCGATCCGAGGTGAGCGCACCTTAGACAGATCGTGCTCTGGCGGAAAGCACGTACGAGAAAGACCAGGACCCAGCGCACAACGCTGCAATCACGCACGGCTTCAACGAAGAGATGCCGATCGCCCCCCCAACTACAAGCCAATGCGTGGCGACTGCGGCTATAAATCCCAATAGAAAGCCGCATCCACAGCGAACCCATACTTGGCTCGAACTCGCGGGTCGTGAAGCCAACGGAAGCATGGTGAGCGAAGGGCCCACTGCAGCGGCCAGCGCCGGCCAAAGAAATGGGTCGTTGAACACCCCATACAACACCGGCAGGACGCTGAACCCGATGGAAGCAAATTGAAGTCTGCGCTGCGCGGGCGTTTGTATTGCTCGCCGGGTCTGCTGCCCGTGTAGTCCGGAATAGCGAACGATCAGTTTGTTGAATGCGTATATCCCGACACCCCAAACAGCACCGCCCACCATGCACAGCAAGAACACCAGTGCCAGGAGAAGGGCGTTGGCCTTCGATCCAGCCATGAACCAATAGACCACAAACATAGCGAGGCCCCAGGCGGCCGATGCAGTGGCAAGACGTTTTTTATTCATGAAGTCAAAATTTCAGCGAAAGGGCATCCGCCGAGGCTGGCTTGAACCACCGATGCGTCGAGCAGATCGACGCGAGCGCCTGACCGAACCCGAACCGAGTCCCAAGAATCCAGCCGTGCCTCGCATCGCTGCGCCCGGCCACCTGATCTCGATCTTGCGGTTCTAGGCAAGGCGATCCCTGGGATAGAGATTGGTCAGGCTCCGAGAAGGCGTGCCAGCTTCGCAGCCACACCTTTGAGGTACCCCACCACGTCCTGCAAGAGGCGCAGTGTGACCGGCCTTTTCAGCTTCGACGCATACGGATTGCGACGCGACTTCATCTTCGACAGGTCGTACTCGGCCTTCATGTCATTCACCCAACCAGACGACTATGCGTACGATGTCTTGATCTTCCTGATGGCCGAGATATCGCCAAGGAAAATCCGAAGGGAATCCTTGTCCTTCTGGGAAAGGGCCCGGTCTTCGAGCAGCTTGAGCTGGCCAATGACGACCTCCAGGGCTTCAGCCAAGTGGCCGATCTGCTTGCCGTAGCTACCCACCGTTTGCAGTGCCTCTTGCTCGACGGCGGCATTTGAAGACGCGCCAACGTTGACATTGAACAGATTGAACGACCAATTCGGCAGTATCGACTGGCTCAGACTGGATGGAGCCATCTGCAGTGGCAATTGCAGTGGCAGGTAGACGTTTTGCATGTTGAACCTCCTGATAGGTCAAACGAATTCGGCGCACTGCGATTGAGCCACATGCCGCGCACTTTGGGCGATGCCTGAGTGCAACCATGCGACGGCAGCATCGCCGCCTTGGGCGGGCTGGACTTCAAACAGAAGACCGCGGACGACGTGGCCAAGTTGCTCGAAAAGCCGCGCACTGCCGCCTGACCGGGCGATCGGTTCAGGACCGGCCGTCGTGCTCGCCCGTCCGCTGCCGAGCCGCCTATTCAATCTTCGCTTCGCGCACGGGCTGGTTCTGCGGGCACCCCAGCGCCATGAACACCGCCAGCGCCGCATGCGCATCGTCTGCCGCATATTGCAATTGACGAGGCGCAAGCTGCGGCAGCGCCCAGTTGGAGGTCGTGGCCTTCCTGGACTTTTGCAGGCGCTGGCCGAGGGCGATGGCGACTGCGGTTTTCACGCCGACGGCCTCTCGGTAGCCCAGCGGGCGGAATGCGCGGGCGACGTCGATGCAGCTTTGCAGTCCGATGCCGAGCTTCTCCTGCAGCGGCCCACGGTCCGAGTTCAGGCCGAAGCCGACCTTCAGGATGTGTGGCGACTCCAGGATCTCTTGCAGCACGGCCAGCGTGTCGCGGCGGAAGGTCTGGAAGATGAAGGCGTGGTCCAGGGTGGCGATCTGGATGACGTGCGGGCCGTCGGACTTCAGGCCTGCGCCGAAGATGGGCTTGGATTCGGTGTCGAAACCCACCATGCCGGCGCGCGCAACCTCCGCCGCCACGAAAGCCAGGTGCGAGGCCTCGGTGACCAGCAGGATGCGGCTCAGCGGCAGCGCCTGGTAGGGCGGCAGCAGCGCAATCTCCTCTTTTGAGGGCCTGGGCACCTGCATCTGCACCGGCGGCTTGTTGCATCGCTCGGCTGGCGGGCCGGCTGTGGGTGCGGCTTCAGGAAGCTTGTTCTTCACGCTTGACCTCCAGCAAGGCCAAGGCACGCTGGCTCAAGGCGATCCACTGGCGCTCATGCGCAATGCCGGCCTGCAGCACCAGGTGCTGCAGCTGTGTCTCGCGGCTGGCATCCGGCTCGGCAAAGTCCGTCGCCTCGATCTCCAGGTACAGCGCCAGCTTCTGCTCGTGCAGCGCCAGGCGGCGGCGCAGTTCGGGCGCCAGCCCGGCCGGGCCGATGGCGGCTTCGGCGCGCAGCTTGACCATCAGCTCGTCGCGCTGGGGTTTCGGGTCTTCCGCCTCGGCGACCCAGCGCTTGAGTTCGCGCTTGCCGGCAGGCAGCAGCTTGTAGTTGCGTTTGCGGCCACGGCTCTGGGCCACGGCGGTGGACAACACCCAGCCGGCTTCTTCCAGCCGGCCGAGTTCGCGGTAGATCTGCTGGTGCGTGGCGTGCCAGAAGTAGCCGATGGAGCGGTCGAAACGGCGGGCCAGTTCCAGGCCCGAGCAAGGGCGCTCGGCCAGCGCGGTCAACAAGGCATGCGGCAGGGACATGGCGGCATCTTGCCCGAAGCCGCATCCGAGCCGAGGAATTGGCCAATTTATGCAACCAGTTGCATTGAAAGGCGCGGCGCACTACATTGCGGTCCACCGAGTTTGCAACCCGTTGCATAAATCCGCCGCCCATGACCACCACCGCCTATCCTCACCTGCTTCAGCCCCTGGAACTGGGCTTCACCTCGCTGCGCAACCGCGTGCTGATGGGCTCGATGCACGTGGGCCTGGAAGAGGCGCCGCAGGGATTCGAGCGCATGGCAGCGTTTTATGCCGAGCGGGCGCGCGGCGAGGTGGGGTTGATGGTGACCGGCGGCATTGCGCCGAACGAACGCGGCCGCCCGATGCGCGGTGGCTCTATGCTCACCACCGAAGAGGAAGCAGAGAAGCACCGCCTCGTCACGCAGGCAGTGCATGCCGCAGGCGGGCGCATCGCGATGCAGATCCTGCATTTCGGGCGCTATGCCTACCACCCGACGCTGGTCGCACCCAGCGCGTTGCGGGCGCCGATCAATTCGTTCACGCCGCATGCGCTGAGCGGCGAGGAAGTGGCAGCGACGATCGACGACTTCGTGCGTTGCGCCGCACTGGCCCAGCACGCCGGCTACGACGGCGTGGAGATCATGGGCAGCGAGGGCTACCTGATCAACGAGTTCGTCGCCGCCTGCACCAACCAGCGCGACGACGAATGGGGCGGCAGCTACGAGCGCCGCATGCGCTTCCCGGTGGAGATCGTGCGCCGCGTGCGCGAGCGGGTCGGCGCCAACTTCATCATCGTCTACCGGCTCTCGATGCTGGACCTGGTCGAAGGCGGCTCGTCGCTGGACGAGGTCATCCAGCTCGCCAAGGCCATCGAAGCGGCGGGCGCCACGATCCTGAACACCGGCATCGGCTGGCACGAGGCCCGCGTGCCGACCATCGCCACCAAGGTGCCGCGAGCCGCGTTTGCCTGGGTCACGCAGCGGCTGATGGGCCAGGTCAAGCTGCCGCTGGTGGCGACCAACCGCATCAACACGCCCGAAGTGGCCGAGCAGCTGCTGGCCGACGGTTTCTGCAACATGGTCTCGATGGCCCGCCCGCTGCTGGCCGACCCGCATTTCGTGCGCAAGGCGCGCGAGGGCCGGGCCGACGAGATCAACACCTGCATCGGCTGCAACCAGGCCTGCCTGGACCACACCTTCGGCGGCAAGATCACCTCCTGCCTGGTCAACCCGCGTGCCTGCCACGAGACCGAGCTGATCGTCACGCCGACGGCAGCGCCGAAGCGCATCGCCATCGTCGGCGCCGGGCCGGCCGGGCTGGCCTGCGCCGTCACCGCGGCCGAGCGCGGCCATGCGGTCACGCTGTTCGAGGCCGGGCCGGAGATTGGCGGGCAGTTCAACATCGCCAAGCAGGTGCCGGGCAAGGAGGAGTTCCACGAGACGCTGCGCTACTTCCGTCGCCAGATCGAACTGCAGGACGTGGCGCTGAAGCTGGACACCCGCGTGAGCGCAGCGCAGCTGGCCGCGGGCGGCTTCGACGAGGTGGTGCTGGCGACCGGTGTGACGCCGCGGGTGCCGGACATCGCCGGGTTGGACCATCCGAAGGCGCTGGGCTACCTGGACGTGTTGCGCGACCATGTGCCGGTCGGCAAGCGGGTCGCGGTGGTCGGCGCGGGCGGCATCGGCTTCGACGTGGCCGAATACCTGGTGCACGAAGGTGACGGCGAAGCCCCATCGCCACAGCGCTTCCATGCCGAATGGGGCGTGGACACCGCCTACTCGCGGCCCGGCGGCCTGAAGGCGCCGCAAGTGCTTGTGCCTGCGCACCAGGTCCACCTGCTGCAGCGCAAGGCCAGCAAGGTGGGCGAGCAACTCGGCAAGACCACCGGCTGGATCCACCGCGCCGGGCTGAAGGCGCGTGGCGTGGAGATGGCGGCGGGTGTGCAGTACGAGCGCATCGACGACGAGGGCCTGCACCTGCGCATGGACGGCGAGCCGCGCCTGCTGCCGGTGGACCAGGTGGTGATCTGCGCCGGCCAGGAGCCGCAGCGCGAGCTGCTGCCGGCGCTGCAGGCGCGCGGCATCACGCCGCACCTGATCGGCGGCGCCGACGTGGCGGCCGAGCTCGACGCCAAACGCGCCATCCTGCAGGGCACGCAGCTCGGCGCCGCTCTTTGAGCGCCATTTGAGGCATTTCAATCCAACAGGAGACAAGCGATGACAGCCCCCACCCATCTGCAAGCCTCAGCCGCCCGCTCGCTGGCACATTGGCACCGCATGATTGCGGCCCAGGACCTGAGCGGGCTGGACGAGATCGTGCATCCGCAGGCGGTGTTCCGCTCGCCGATGGCGCACCAGCCTTATGCCGGCGCACCGGCGCTGAAGCTGGTGCTGCGCACGGTGGTGCAGGTCTTCGAGGACTTCGAATACCACCGCCAGTTCGCCAGCGACCACGGGCTGGACGTGACGCTCGAATTCAGCGCCCGCGTGGGCGACAAGCAGCTCAAGGGCGTGGACCTGATCCGCTTCAACGCGGAAGGCCTGATCACCGAGTTCGAGGTGATGGTGCGCCCACTCAGCGCGCTGCAGGCGCTGGGCGCCGAGATGGGCGCGCGGCTGGGCCAGCACATGCCGGCCTTCAAGGCGCCGCGCTGAACTCAGGCTGTCAAACGCAGCCCGGGTTCTCCACCTGCTCGGTGAAACCGGCCACGATGTGCTCGACGTAGCCGTCGCGGGTCTCGAAGCGGGTGGCGTGCACGCCGTCCGGGTCCTGCACGGTCAGCGTCCAGTCCTTGCCGCCGCCGGTCTTGCTGGATTCGGTCTTCAGGCGTTCGCCATACAGCGCCTGCACCTTGGCCAGCGTGTCGCCTCGGCGAATGCCGTCTGCGGTGCTCATGCCGGCCTCACGTGTGTCGATGCGGCGCAGCGTGCCGCCTTCCATCAGGAAGCGCAGCTCGGGGTATTGCTGGGCGCGCAGGTAGAAGCACTGCGCGTCCGGCGCGTTGTCGGGCAGCTTGACGGTCTTCTCGCCGAGCGCGGCGCGAATCTGGAAGGTGTCCATGCCCACGCGCACCGGGCCGACGCCATCGGGACGCAGCGTGGGCGGCGCGCCGGCCGCTCCGGCCAACGGCGCCATTGCCACCAAGGCGCCGAAGGCAAGCGCTGCCGCAGCAGCCTGGGTGACCGGGCGATGGGACTTGACGGAAATCTTGTTCATGGGCGGCTGCTCCTGTTGGCGCCAAGGCGCGGTCCCAGCAGGATGCGCGCCGCGCCCGCCCCCGCTGCGTAGGACTTGACCGCGTCGGCACCTTGGGCGATGGCCTACCAGGCCCCGGCATCGCTGTAACAAAGCTCAATGCTGCACCGCACCTGGCCGATCTTGCTCAGGACGGCAGGTCGCGAGTGCCCTGCTACGTCATCGCGCAGGCCAGGAGGCATGTGAGAGGGAGCGCGACCAGGGCGCCATGACCACGAAGACGCCCGGTCGCGCCTGCGCATTTGCCGCTGGCCTGCAGGCTTCACGCTTGCAGGCCCTGTTTTTCGGCCTCAGCCAAAAGTAGGGCCTCTCACCCCGCAGCCTGAGGGGTGCGCGCCGGCCGCGCGGCGCCGATCATGGGCCTGCCCACCGACTGGATTGCAGGAGCCCGCCGTGATCGCCTCATCGCTTGCTGTCAACGTTCCGAATGCCATGCCAAACGCCTTGCTGGCTTTCGGCGGCGCGCCGCTGCCCGTCCCCAGGCCGCGGCCGGCCCTGCAGCTGGAAGACGCCAGCGGCACTTGCGAGGACAGCCAGTTCGTCGCGCTGCTGTCCGCCTACCGGCACTCCGGCGGCCTGGCACGGGAAACCCAGCTGAGGCCTGCCGTTGCCGGCAGCGCCGAGCTGGTCCGCTTCGACTGGTCAGGCTGGACCTGGCTGCCAATGTTCCAGTTCAGCGCCGGCGGCATTTCCCTGCGACCCGAAGTGCAGCGCATCCTGGCCGAGCTGCCCAGGGCACTGGACGGCTGGGGCCGGACCCAGTGGTTCGCCTCGCCCAACGCCTGGCTGCGCCATCGCCGGCCGGTGGACCTGCTGGACGGCCGGGCCGACCTGGTGGCCGAAGCCGCGCGCGTGGACCGCTTCATCGCGGGAAGCTGAGACAGCTCACCAGCACCAGACCAGGCCTACAGACACGCAAGACCAGGGACGACAGACGCCTCGCGGCCTCGCCGGCACAGTGAGCCCATGCGCTGCGAACCCCGCGGCGCCGACTCAAAGGAGATCATCATGAACAAGGATCAAGTGCAAGGCCGTGTCGAAGACGTCAAGGGCAAGATCAAGGAAGCCGCCGGCAAGGCCGTGGGCAATGATCGCCTGAAGAACGAAGGCCGCGTGGACCAGGTTGCCGGCAAGACCCAGGCCACCGTTGGCGACGCCAAGGAAAAGGTCAAGGACGCGATCGATCGCATCTGAGCGATTGACCTGACCCGCAGCCGCTGGCCCTCGGCCGGCGCCTGACGGACTCGCCCCCGCGGCGAGCACAGGGCCCCCATGCCATTGGCGTGGGGGCCCTGTTGCATTGGGCTCTGTGCTACCTGCCGCCGCGAATTTCCTTGGCCAGCTGCGGCGCGCCATACACCGTCTCCAGCGCCTGCAGGATCGCGTCCACGTGGACCGCCACGGCGCGGGCCGATTCGTCGCGGTAGAGGTAGCGGCCGCCGAGCGAGGCGAGGTTGCCGTCGAAGATCAGGCCGACGAGTTCGCCCTTGGCGTTGACCACGGGCGAGCCGGAGTTGCCGCCGATGATGTCCGCGGTGCTGACGAAGTTGAGCGCAATGCGGGGGTTGAGCTTGGCCCGGGCCGTGGCCACCGGAGTGGGCAGCGTGAAGGGCATGCGGTCGTCGAAGCTGTCGGCGCGGTCCAGCAGGCCGGACCAGGTGGTCTTCCACGGGGTGCGGATGCCGCGTTCGCTGTAGCCCTTGACCGTGCCGTAGGACAGGCGCAGCGTGCCGGTGGCGTCCGGCGGGACGTTGGCGCCACCCAATGCGTAGCGGGCCTGGCCGATCATCGCGGCAGCCTTTTCGGCCGGGGTGTCCAGCGCTTCTTCCTTGAAGTGGGCCAGCGCCAGCCTCTGCGGCGCCAGCGTGCGGGCCAGCACGATCATCGGGTCGGTCGAAGCTTCGATCGCCGCCTGGCCGCCACGCATCAGCGATTCGCGCACGGCTGGGTCGGCCAGCTGGGTGCCGCGCACCAGGCGCTGCGCGGCGGCCTCGGGCGTGTCGCTGCCCAGGGCCGCGGCCACGAAGGGATGGCTGTCGCCCAGCACCTTCTTCGCCTCGCCCAGCGCCCAGGCCAGGCGCACGGTTTCCAGCTCGGGGTAGAACGGCGCCTTGGCGCGCAGCTTGCGCTCGTTCTGCACCAACTCGCTGTCGCGCCAGGCGGCCAGGCGCTGGTCCTCAGGCAGCGGGCGCTGCTGGGCCAGGTCCACCAGCAGGCCGGCCAGCGACAGCAGGCTGCCGTAGGTGTATTCGGTGGCGGTCAATTCGTCGAAGCGCTCGGCATGGCGGGCGACGCTGGCTTCGACCAGGGCCCATGGGTCGCCGGGCAGGTTGCGCTGGGTCCAGGCAGCGCGCAGCCGGGCTTCTTCGGCCTCCTTGCGGGCCATCACCTCCGGGTCGCGCAGGGCCGCGTATTCGCCGCGTTTGGCCTTCAGGCGGTTTTCGACGCCGGCAATCGCGTCCGCCGCCTGGCGCGCGGCCTCGGGCGAGCGCTTGGCGTACGCGTGCAGCAGCGCCTGCTGGGCTTCCAGGCGGGCCAGCGTGCGAGGGTAGTCCACGTCACGGGCAAAGCGCAGCTGGGCCTGCGTGCGCAGCCGGTCGGTGCTGCCGGGGTGGCCGGCAACGAAGACCAGGTCGCCCTCGGCCAGCGGCTTGCTGGCCAGCTTCAGCACGCCGGTGGGCTTGGCGGGCTTGCCGTTTTCGTAGACGCGGGCCAGCGCGAAATCCAGTGCAAAGCGCGGATAGACGAAGTTGTCGTCGTCGCCGCCGAAGTTGGCGGCCTGGGCATCCGGCGCGAAGACCAGGCGCACATCGTCCCATTCCTTGTAGCGGTACAGCGCGTAGCGCGCGCCGCCATAAAGCGCCACCACCTGGCAATGCAGCCGGGTGTTTTGCTGGCAGTCGCGCTCCAGCTTGGCAATGACGCGCTTGCGGGACTGGTTGCGGGTCGCGTCGTCGTCGGCCGCGGCAGAGGTGGCCAGGCGCACGCTGTCGCTCACGTCGTCGCTGGACTGCAGCACCTTCAGCACCGTGCCGGGGCAGCGCAGCTCTTCGGCCTGCGTGCGGGCCAGGAAGCCGTGGCCGTCCAGGTCGCGCTCGGGCGTGGAGAGCCGGGCGATGCAGCCGCGCGCCACATGGTGGTTGGTCAGCACCAGGCCTTGCGACGACACGAAAGAGGCCGAGGCCCCGCCGAAGTTGACCGCCGCCTTCTGCAGTTGCTGCAGCCAGCGGGCACTGAGCGCCACACCATGCTGCTGCTGGATCGCCGCCAGCGGCGGACTGTCGAAAGTCCACATGCCTTCGTCGGCAGCGGCGGCCAGGCTGGCCAGCGCCAGCAGCGAGGCGACGGCGGTAGGCAGCAAGCGGGTTGAAAGGGAGCGGCGAGGCAACGAATGGGCAGCAAGAAGTCGGCTGGTCATGCGCAAAAGACTGTGGCAGCGGTCAAACGGTCAGTCTACGCCGGGCTCCGGATGCGGATAAGCTTGGCACATCCTCATGCCTGAACCCTTGCCCCCGCCCGCCCCGCTGGAACCGCCGCCCGAGCGGGATGCGCGCTTTCCGTCGGCCGTCGGTGCGGTCTGGTTGATGCTGGTGCTGATGCTGCTGCAGGCCCTGATCGGCGAGGCCTTGTACGGCGCCAGCCAGGACCTCGGGCTGGCGGAGCCTGAGGTCACGGCGCTGGTGCTGATCCTGTCCTACGGGCTGCTGTTCAGCGTGCTGCTGTACCGCAAGGGCATCGGCTACGGCGCGCTGTTCCATGCCGGCCCGAGCTCGGCGATGGCCACGCTGGGCGTCACCGCGGCACCGCTGCTGCTGATGACGCCGGGGCTGGTCATGGGCATCTCGACGCTGGACGACATCCTGGTTCGCCTGGTGCCGCTGTCCAGCCACGACACCGAATTGTTCAAGCGCATGAGCGACACCTCGCTGTCCACCGTGCTGACGGCCTGCCTGATCGCCCCGGTGCTCGAAGAGCTGCTGTACCGCGGCGTGATCCTGCGCAGCTTCCTGGCGCAGTACGCCGCCTGGCCGGCCATCGTCGGCTCGGCCGTGCTGTTTGGCGTGGCGCACCTGAACATCTACCAGTTCATGGTCGGCCTGCTGCTGGGCGTGTTGACCGGTTGGTTGTACGAGCGCACCCGCTCGGTCGGCCCCGGGCTGCTGCTGCACATCGCCTACAACAGCTTGATCACCTGGCTGGCCAGCGACAGCACGCCACCGCCGCCCGGCAGCGATGGCGACATCGGCATGGGCTGGTGGGTGCTGTCCTTGATCCTGATGGGGGTGGGCCTGCGCTGGCTGGTGCGGCTGCTGTCACCACCGGGCACGGCTCCTGCTCGCGATGTTGGCTAGCATGGTCCGAGGCTGCGGCCTCGCCGCATTCCCAGGACCTTGAAAGACATTCGCCCGATGACCACCCGCCCTTCGTTCCCCATGTTTTCCCAGCGCTTCCTCGCTGGCGCCAGCCTGATGGCCAGCTTGATGGCCGGCCTGATCGCCTGCCTCGGCAGCGCACGGGCCGCCGAGCCGGCACCGGTGATGGCCTGCGACCAGCAGGGCTCGCTGCCGGCCATGCCGCCCATCGCGCCCAAGCCGATCCAGATCCACGAATGCGCCAGCTTCAGCGGCGGCGCCATGGCCGCGCAGGTCGGCAAGAGCTGGTGCGAACAGGCCAGCCATGCACCCTTCGAAGGCGCGGTGCCGCCCAAGGTCACGATGCTGGCCAGTTGCGCTCCGGGTGCGCTGGCCAAATGCGACGTGACGACGCCGGGCGGCGACGTGGTGATTTCGCGCCACTACTACCTGGCCGATGCAGGCGCCGGTGGGCTGGAAGGCCTGCGCAAGACCTGCGAAGGCTCGGGTCGTGCCGTGAAGGGCATGACCCCCGGCAAATGGACCCAGTTCTGATGCACCCGATCCTGATCACCTCTTGAAGGAGCCTCGCGGATGGTGGAAGCCCATGTGCTGGTCGGTAATCCCCACACCCGCAAGGCCACGCTGCTGCGCTGCCTGACCGGCTGTTTCAACCGCAACGTGCGCGACATCGCGCTGCACGGCGGCGGCCAGGTCAAGCTGTATGTGCGGGTGGCCGCGCTGCAGGACTCGCGCACCGATCCAGCCGAGTTCATCAACGAGGTGGCGCGCAGCCGCTGCCAGCAGGTGGCGTTTTCGCTGTGGCCCGAAGCGCATCCGCATGACAGCGAACGGCTGCCGGATGCGCAGGCCTACCTCGCGGCATTCCGCAGCGCTGGCTGGAAGATCAGCAAGGTCGCGGTGCTGGGCGCCCATCCGCTGCGGCTGGACCTGAAGAGCGGCGTGGCGCAGTTTCCCAATGTGCTGCACCAGCCGGTCAACAGCTCGGCCCAGCTGATCCGCCAGCACTTCGGCTGGCAGTGACACCCGGCTGAGCCAAAAAGGCCCGGGATGAACCGGGCCGACATCAAGGCGCCCAGGCGTTCTCCACCGCCCAGCGCGTGTCGTTCAGGTAGCTGCCCGAGGTGTTCCAGTCGCTGCCGCCGGTGCCATCGGCAATCCAGACTTCGGATGCGTAGTGGCGCAGGTAGCGGTTCGGGAAGTTGCTGGCCGAAAAGCGCGTGCCGCTGCTGCCGTCGGGCGTGCCTTCGGCGCAGAAGGTCGCATCGGCGCGGTAGAGGTCCGAGTCCTCCAGCGGATCGCGGCGCACGCGCGAGTTGGCGTGGCGCAGGTACTCGCCAGGGAAGTTGCGCGACTCGAACGAGTAGCAGCTGCCATCGGCCAGGCCGGTCACGATGTGCCAGGTCGCGTCCAGCTTCAGCGTGTCGCTGCTGTCGGCAGCCACCACTTCGGTGAAGGCGAGCCCGTCCTGGTGCCGCACGTAGCGGTTGTCGTAGCCAGGTGTCAGCACCCGCAGCGAATGCATGTCGCCCGGATTGATCAGCACGCTGCTGCGCCACCAGCCGGTGGCCTGCGCCCAGGAGGCATCGGCGCGGAAGCTGCTGCTGTCCTCGAAGGCATTCAGCCAGAGCTCGGCATTCATGTGCCGCAGGTACTGCCCCGGCAGGTTCTTGGACTCCAGCGACAGTCCGCCGCCGCCATTGAGCGCCTTGCGCGGGCAGAAGGTCGCGTCACCGCGGAAGCCTTCGCTGTCGTCGCTGGCGTCGATGCGCAAGCGGTCGGCCGCGTGGCGCAGGAACTGGCCGGGCAGGTTCACCGCCTCGAAGGACAGGCAGCTGCTGTCGGCCAGTCCGTTGACCACCTTCCAAGAACTGTCCTGCTTCAGGCCGGCGGGGCTGCCGGCGTTGACCACGTCGGTCACGCCCAGGCCACTGTCGCCGTGGCGCAGGTAGCGGTCCTCCGCGCCGGGGCTCACGGTTCTGAACGAATACGAGCTGCCCTTGCGCAGGTAAGGCACCCCATCGATCAGCGCCTGGTGCGCTGCCTTGACGCGCGCGAAATCCATTTTCTGGACCTGGCGGTCATAGGTCAGGAAGCCGTTGAGCTCGTCCTCCACGTCGGAAATCTCGGTGTAGACCGCCGCGCTCAGGCCCTTGGACGCGGACAGCTCGCGCAGGCTGTCCACCTGGGCCGCGTAGACATTGGTCAGCGTCGCCGAGTCTGGATAGAGGTTGTAGCAGCAGGTCGAATCCGGGTTCCACATGTGGCCGTCCACGCGCAGCCCACTGCCGCCGAACTCGCCCAGCACCGAGATCCGGTTGGCTTGCCAGGCCGGGGCAGACGGGCCGGGGTAGTCGTGCAGGTCGATCAGGTCGCCGGCACCCGAATCGCCTGGGGCGAAGTTGATG
>Ga0307514_10001232_pt1 | contig 33797 bp, 43 predicted proteins | sample 16_EM_MG_FD_203088 | JGI IMG/M metagenome (GOLD analysis project Ga0307514, IMG submission 203088) | Populus trichocarpa ectomycorrhiza microbial communities from riparian zone in the Pacific Northwest, United States - 16_EM | ecosystem: Host-associated > Plants > Roots > Unclassified | place... | reverse complement strand
GGACTCTTGTCCGCGCATCATCATCATCTCCCGATGCATCTGTGACACCCTGGTTCTGGCCTTGCCCATGCTCATCATGCTCGGGCTCATCCTGTGTTGGTCGATTCATGGCTGCTGACACTGGCACTGACACTGACACTGACTCGAGATATTCCAGTCGCAGTCGGGAAACCTCATTGGGTGGAAACAATGAGGGAAGAGTGATTTGTTTCCAACCGAACGAATTAAACATTTGGACCTATACCAGATCCATGGGTGTATAAGCACAAGGTGGGTGCAGCGGGATCAGATGGTGATGAGCTGGCGCGCTACCTGCAGGCACAAGGGAGGTCATCGCTCATCGACGTGCCATGCTACACATCACAAGCTGTCCTCCGCAAACTTGACAAACAAGCAAAAAGATATCGTCGAGAGCAGGGTTCGAACCTACGCGGGAGAACCCATATGATAACATGAACAGGCAATTCAAGTCATACGCCTTAACCACTCGGCCATCTCGACTTGTTATTGGCAACATCCACTTATAGCAGTATATAAACCAATGACAAGAGTTAGCTCGTCGATTTTTGCACACCATACCAACTCAACACCCACAAATGATGTACTGATCAATCCGCCCTGCACAATCCCTAGGTACCTTTTGTGCTTACACTTTCAAACGCCCATGGCAAGCATAATTCTGTCATACCACACTACAAGAAGCAATTAGCAAACATTCCCCTGTAGTAGTCGTTTTCAAGCTCCCATAATAATATATATAATCATAATTACAGGCTTGGTTCTGCTATCTTTGCTGTACTATATATAACAGTGGTTTTGTTTTCCCAACGTACGTACGTGCGTGGTGTGTATATATAGAATATCAATCAGATGGGCCAGGTGCTCTCGTGTTGGTATTAAGCAGTTGATAATGAATGAGCCATGTCAGGGTAACATCCACATTGACCACACCAGGTTGGGAGGATGACTCGGAATTATGCCTGGCCCTTCTAACCAAAAAGAGATTGAACTGAAATGAAGAGAACTCCAGGCTAAAAGACTATGGTGTATAGAACGAAAGTATGACAAAAAGGAAAGAGTCGATGGATTCAAATTTCTTCATTATTTGATTTCCTACCAAACCCGGGTCGAGACATATGGAGCAGCGGAGAAAGAAAGAGAATATAGTAAAAAAGACATAATTCCAATATGGGCTGCTGAGAAGTTCCGATTCTCGTCCTCCTCCCATCGATCTTCAAAAAGACCAGCCCGAACGTAAAGCTAGTGAACAAGGTCCAATCTCTCCGATTCCACTCCCATATTATCTAAACATTTCCCATATCATCAAATCGTAGCCATGCAAAAAAGTATCCTCCTCTTTACTTCATCATGAAATACCAGCACGATATTAATGGCTCCATTCAGATTTAAAACCTCTTGCGTTGTTTATGAGAAAAACTTCCTTGCGAGAGTCTGCTTATCAATCGATAGCTGTGCTAATATCTGTTGCGCTTGCGGCCCAGCACTGAGTAGAAGCCTCTTCATGGCGCTAATAACATTCTCCGCGTTCCTACCAGTGATGGACTGCGAGTCCAGAGCTTCCAGTACAGATACAACTACGTGAGTAATGTTCTGTATCACAGCGGGATTCTCTCTACCAGAAAATGGCAATGTTAGCAAGGGTAACATAGAAAGGAAATGTAAAATAGATGGGAAGGATTACTGTTCAATAAGCTGGACCAAAAACAGATACGCGTATGGAGCAACCATCTCATCGTATACGACAGGTAATGTCTTGACCCAGTTTGTTACCACCAATTGAGGATCAGGTACTCGGCTTCTGTTGAATTGCAGAATCTTTGCAATACTAGCGCATGCATTTTCTGTCGCAAAGACATGGTCATCTTCTCGCGCTCGAGGAAACTGTATGACCTGGAACAGTTTGGGAATACAAGCGGCAACAAATTCTGCGTATACCTCCCCACCATTCTTAGCCGCCATGCCAACACCATATGCTGCAGCTTGTCGGTTCGCAGGCATAGTGTCTTCGAGGCCAACCATTATCGGCTCCATAAAGTGATCTTTGTACTTGAAGGATTCCCGGCCACAGAATTCAAGCATATCATCCATGATGCAAAGAGCCCATTGGCGCTGGCTTGAGTCGCTGCTAGTGATAAATGTATCATAATATACCATTAAGCATTCCCAGTGTGGCAAGAAGCTGGCTCCTTGGTTTTTAAAGATGATGTGAAAGGATTTGTTCATGTCCGAGAGAAGTACCTGGTCGTCTTCAATAGCGTATAGTAGTTCAGCGGAATCCTCCAAATCATCCTCGTCCTTAGCTGCCTCCTTAAGGCGAGCCTCTACACGGGCGCGGTATCTCTGCAAGTCAATCTCAATCTTCCTAATGAATCCTGCCATGTACTCTGGGGTCAAAGAGTTTGGTCCTATGACCTCCACTGACTCATAGAAGCATTGATACATCTCAGTAAGGGTATCAACCGCAACATCGGCATCTTGCGGGCCCAAAACACTCAAAATCTTCTCAATGGCGGGCCTCCAAATTTCCAATAGCTGGGGAGACTGGGGGCCATAGCGCTTCTTGAAAGAATTGAGGAGCTGAGGTACCAGTTTTGCTGAGGCAACCCTTACAGCATCATTGAAAAAGAAGTCGAAACCGGGGATTGCAATATCAGTCAGAACCTTTCTCACGTATGGCTCGAATGCACCCTCTAGCTGTTGAGCATAGGTCACAAGAAGTTCAATGGCGAGATATTTGTCGTCGAGGATTGAAGTCTTTATGCCGATGTATTTGCCGCCAGCAGGTACCAACTCCCATCCTTCCTCTTGCTCATACTGTTGAATTTGGTCGTCGTCTGAAATTTGAATTAGCTTCCATTTAGAGAAACAACGACAAAACTACCTACCATCCAACAGCCTAACATCTGCCTTAGCACTAGCAAGTTGCAGAAGTGGCGGCATCACGCCGTCCAAGTAAGGCAGAAAATCGTCGCCCATGGCGCGGCACATTCTTCCCCAGCAGTGGAGGAGGTAGGAGCCTTGAGGATCGTCCGCATCAGTTGCAGTTTCTAATCGTTGGTTAGTAAATTACCCCAAATAACAAAGTCAATTGTCTGCTGTATCCAAAACTTACGTTGAATCCGGGCAAAAATCTTCACCAATTGTAGGGCATCTCCACCAAGCTTCTCTTTGCCCACAGCAAGTGCGATGAGGCTTGCACACTCCATCGCCTTCGCATTCAATAACCTGTTCTCCTTGGCCTGGTCGGAGTGAGTGAGAACGTTGATGAGAAGTGGCATGAGGGTGTCATAATATTTGCCAAAGGCAGCTTCCGCAGAATCGGCAATCGTGGCGATGGTAGATAGTGCCTGTTCCTGAACATATCTCTTGGGGCTTTGTAGAAGAGCTAGCAGCCGCTTCAACAGATCATCAAGGTATGGGACCAAGTCCTCTTTTTCGGCCTCTTCACAAAAGTTCACCAAAGCAGCGGCAGCGTGAGATTGAACCCTATAAAAGTGTTACCATGGCTGACCAGGGATCACATAATTGGGGCTCTACCTTGGCTCAGGAGACTCTAGGACTGGTATTATGCTGGACATCACAATGTGGTGATGCTTTTTTTGCATATCCCCAGCGAAATCAGTGCTCATCTGACCAAGAGCGTTGCACCCAGCCCATCTGACCCTTGGGTGCGCGTCTCTAACAGCCGGAACCACCATCTCCAAAATTTTGTCTAATTCTCCAATCATTTGATCTCTACAACCTTCCGAAATTGCTGATATGGCCATCAATGCTGCATGGCGATCTCTCCAAGCGGAGGAGCTCAACATCCTAGGGAGCCAACTAAATGTAGGGTGCAGTACAGCATCACCGCCGAGTTTGTTCGCAAGCCGGTCCATGCATTGCTCCCCAGCAACGTGGTTCATGTCACTTTCATCCACATCCAGCTGCATCAATTAGTACGGTGACAGGTCACCTGGCATTGTGTAATACTCACATCATCAGATTCATTCCACTCTTCAGCATCGTCATCGTCGGCCCCAATATCCGTCATCAAGCTCAAGCACTGAGTGACCATGTCTCTGGCGTAGGTCGGCTCCTTCTTGCACATGTTTGGCGCATTATCAGCAAAAGTAACGAGTAGTTCTAAAGCATTTTGCCGGGCAGTATCCGAGAGGTCTTTGTCTTGGACAATCGATATTCCGAACTCGACGACTTGGGGGAAGAGGGGCTTGAACATCACTGGAGCAGTATCCGCTAAATCGATGAGGGCAACCAGGATTTTCGATAGGTTATCTGAACTCTGCTGGCTCTTGAGTATAGGTAGTACATTGAGAATTTCTGGGAGGAGGGACCAGAACTGCTTTTGAACATCCCTTGCGACGGAGCGGAAGAATGCCGAGAACGCCTCAATGGCCGAGATTCGCACCTGCCCACCCCTTAGTAACCTGCCTTTCAGATTGGCATGTGGAGGTATCCTACGTTCAGTGCCTCATCCTGAAATCCGCTTATGAAAGCCCCCCGCACATCAGCCGCATGTTGCTTCCCGATAATATTTGGTGTTGTAGCGAATATTCTGAATGCACCTTCACGGTGACTAGAATCTGAGCTCTTGCTAGCCTGAAACAAAGCTACTAGAAGCTCAGGCCAAGATCCCTCTGGAAAGCACCCAAGACTTTGTATCAGCATCCTTGCATACTTCCCAATTTGGGTATTTTCACCAGTTCTAGCTAACCTGTATCAAACATCTGCCGGGCGATTTCTGCCGTAGCATCACCAATCTTATTTCTGACACTTGCGGTGGGCTCGTCCGCGAACGACTGTAGCATGAGCCCCCGAACGTATAATTGGACGTCTGGGGTAAGCGAACTGAACAGATCGCAAGGTGCCCCATCCTTATTGATTGTTTTTGTTGCAATTTTCCTGAAGAGAACAGCGGCAAAGCTCCTGATCTACAGTATAATCGTGGGTATTAGCAAACTCATATTCATCGACAACAGGGATAATCTGCCTCCCATAGTGAGATAGCTACCACACCACCACCAATAGGCGAAAATCATACCCCACACCAAATGTAGAACCATTTCAGAGCAATGATCGCCGGAAAATAGCAAATCCCCAGGAAATAGATCTCATACCTTAGCATCTTCGTGACCTTTCACCTGCTCTGCCAACCCCGACAGTAACAGCTCTGGATTCTGGGCCAACCACTCTGTAGCTAGACTCTCCTCCGCCTGTGTTCTAGTATTGTTGTCCGGTGATTGCAGAGCAACAAGAAGGCCTTGAAGGGCACCCAAAGCTTCGGGAGGTAGCATTGACATATTGTGTGTTTTATGTGCTTGAAAGGACTATGGTATCCAGGTATGTGATTTCGTATTGAAAAATCGCAAAAATGATATATCCTTCAACTCCTCTCCTCAGGCCAGGGACGATGTGAATGGGCTACCAGCCGAACTAGCGCTCACAGTAAGCCGAAGCTCCGTGTACTCTCCTTCAAGAGTATGTTTATATAGTCGTCGGGCAGGTGAGGCTCAGCTGTCGTTGCCCTCGTTCCACTCAGCGAACTGTTGGTAACCCAGACCGTGCACTCCCTCTTCGGACAATTTTCTCAATACCCTGCTTTTCAAACCAATCGACCAGCAGAAGAGGAAAAGAAAGCAGGGGAAAATGCAAGTCCACGGCCAGACGGGAAGGCAATCTGGGGGACCTACTGCTGTTGATGCGTGATATAGTTAAGACCAGCTGTACGAGTACGCTTGTTGTTCTGTTGTGGGTTGACGGTGGTGGTGGTGGTGGGGGAGGTTGTGCTTGCTGCGTGTGTAGGGTTTATGGGAGGGGGGGGGCTATTGGCTCAACAGCGAGGGTGTCTCTCTCTATACGGCCTTTTTTTTTTTGACTATTGTGCAGCTTCACTTAAACTTTTTTTTTGGGTGGGAGAAGCCCAATCCAAGCTGGGCTTGGCACACATGCCACAGCATTGCGAGATAGGTATCGCTTTGCCGCCAGACGCGTACGGTTCTGATATTTCGTGCTGTTCAGGGCCGTGTTTACTGCAGCAGCACCTTCTTCTATGTACTCCATCTATCCTTCATTCCACATGCACACCGTGCAACCAGACCAACCAAGCACACACATGTACAGTACTACTACCTGGCACAGTGGCTGGCTGCGTGGTTACGGTACAAGTACATCTAGATCGTCAATTCGTCAAACTTGCCACGGAAAGAACTACACTATGAATAAAGCACAATTGCAAGTATAAAACACACCAGAATCATGAACATATCGTCACAAACAACTGCCAGTGTCCCCCCCCCCCCCTCCAATAGTCCCCGCCACATTAGCACAACTTAAAAAAAGGACGCAAACAACACAACTAAAAATCTGTACAGGATTTCTTGGGGGATACAACAGAAGTAGGCGGAAATTGCCGGGAAACGAGATATGGAAGGGAAAGGAAGAGAATCGGCATATTGTCGTTGGCACGGGAATTAATTCCACAGACCAGGGAGAGCGTTAGTCTAGTTGCACGACCCACCGACGAAGGAGGAAAGCGTGAAGTCTAACAAAATGCGGGCCATGGCTGTCTAGGGAATGTCTATAACAGGAACTAAACAAGTTGTTCTGAGGTCAAAGCGGTGTTCTCTAGTGGCTGCTCCTTGTCATGGCAAATACTGCCACAATTGCAACCGCCAAAGTCACCAGAGCACCAGGCAACAGCAAGTCATTTGGTACTCCTGGTATGTGCTGCTGTTGCTCAGCCACCACAACCGGGGTTGCATGGTGAGCCCCCTTTCCTGTATCATCCACGCGGCTGTAGGCTGGAGTATCTGGGATCACTGGTTGGGGATCAACTGTAGCAGGAATGGCAGGTTTCTCTGGGTCATGAACAAACAGACCGACTTTGTCGCGGCCTCCGCGCCTAGCGAGTTGCACCGCTTCGATCAGATCGTTGTCAGACGTTATAGAGACCACGTCCCCTTCATCATCCAGGTAGCTCAGAGCAAAGCCCAATCGCTCCAACACTCCATCTTCTCCATACACTGCTGGCCCCCCGACTGTATCTACCTCTGCTCCAAGCTTTTCCGTGACGGCATGAACAAGGGCCTCCAAGCCATCACTGGGAGGCATTTGAAGTCGATGCACCCTGCCATTTGGGCTTTTGAACTTGAATGGGAACGGGATATCCTGCGTCTGGGTTTGCGCCGGTGGAGAGAGATGAGAGCCTGGGGGGGAGTTTCCATGGTGTGAAGCAGAGTCTGTAGGAAGAACATTATCTAGAGGCACTGTGCTTGAGTGAGAGACATGCCGATGGGCATGTGGAGACTCTGTGCCATGTGCGCGAATGGATGGGACATTTTGATGGCTAGTACCATCAGACATCACCGACTCCGTATCATTGTCAAGTGACAACCAGAATTTATTCCATGCTGGGCCCTCACTATCAGCGGTTGACATAGAGTTGATCTAAGGAAAATTCATCAGCATGAAGTCGATAATATGTAGGTGAATAAATATATGAAATATTCACCTGTTCAAGCGTCGCATAGGTCAACTTCAATACATCTACCATCCCCACAATTTCACCAGCATCATTCATAACAGGAAGATTAAGGTAATGCCCATCTGAGAGAAGGATGAGGGGTCAGCAATGCGTGCTATGCACATCTCAGCCAATAGGGTTCAAGATATCCACTCACCATGCATCTTGCGAAGAGCAGCCTGGATTGTCATGTCCATAGGGGCGAAATCAGGGTGTGGAGTCATGACTCTCACAACGCTGCAGACATTGGGATCTAGCCCAGGTGCGATGACCCTCAGAACTACATCTTTGCTTGTGAAGATACCTGTAATGTTACCCTGATCTTGAACCAGCACTGCCGTGGTGTGGTTTTCGCGCATCAGAGCTGCGGCTTCCCGCACAGATGTCCTCACAGATACAGTAGTTGGTGGAATTCCATTCAAGACTGACTCTAAGTTTGGACCTGACATCTTGTGCCTCAGAGCTTCTACGTATTGAATAATTTGTTGTGGCTGTGAGGCCCCCATTTCAGACTGTACACCTTCAAGAGCATCATATAGCCTCCTTGAAGACGCATATGCCCTCTCAAGCTTCTCCATAGCCTCGTAGAAACATTTTGTGATATCTAGAATACCCGAAATGTCTTGATTTTCGTCCATGACTGGTAAATGACGGAAGCCTTTTCGAACCATGAGGTCGAGAGCATCGGTGGCTGATGTATCAGTCGTCGCACACAAGGGATTTTTTGTCATGATAGAAGCAATAGTAATGTCCCTAGGATTCAGCCCTTGCCCGACGACCCTGAAGGCAAGGTCCTTTGCAGTGAAGATGCCCGTAATACGCTCATGATCATCTGTAACCAGGACACAATCTTCTCGTTTCGCGGCCATAAGTTGGGCTGCTTCGGCAACAGTAGTATTCGGCTTGATTTGAAGAGCAGCACTGGGCCGAAGAGCCATGACAGTGCCAGGCGTGACCCTCCTTGTGGTCCTAGCACGGGAAGTAGTGTGCTTTTTCTTACTGAGGTCACTCTCAAGCTTGCGACGAATTGCCTACGAGTTTCCATACTGTTAGATGGATTTTTGCCCTGATACTATACCCACCTTGTCCTCGCCATAGCCATAAACTATAAGCAAGCACCAGTTTTTAAAGAAAACACCAAAAAACATCCACCTGGACTGGAAATATAAATAAAAAAAAGCCAGGTAGGCAAGTTAGGACATACCTCATCCTTCTTACTCTGTCGCTTCCTAACATCGCTTACCCCTGATCCTGCCTCTGATGGTACAGGAGGAGCAGGCACGGGAATGCCAGGGCCACCAAAAGCTGGAGTAGTACCCCTACCCTGGGTTGGTCTATTTGCTGGAGTACGATGGAGGGTTCCTCCCACATGGCTTCCGGAAGACATGACTGAAGGTTGTGTCTGCAGCTCTGGCAAACGAGGTGGGATGAGATCGTTTATTGATTGACGTAGCGAGCAGCGGGAAGAGGCGGATTGCTGGGAGCAAGGGGGGGAACGATAATAAACCCTGAGTCGGGGAAACTTGCTTTAGCCGGAGGGGGGGTGAGGAAGGGAGCGATGACCAGGGGGAACAGACCAATCTGGTTCGAGGGCTTGGGATGTGTATTGGATGTGATGTAGGTTAGGGATGGCCTTGGCGTCGCCCTGATGGAATGTGGCTCGCGGGTTTCCTGGTACTTCAGTAGGTACATGTAAAGCAGGTAGAGTACAGTATCTTGTAGCTACTTAGAGTATGTACCCGCTTTACGGACGAATCCACCGACCGATGGATGAACTGAGGCTGGGGGAACATACTGTATGCATCATACTGGATACCTACTGGTACATGTAATGTAAGTACGGTACCTACTCGGGTCAGGCGTTATCATGGAGGATTGTGCCAATAATTAGATTATTGTTGTCACGAGAACAACCTGTTGTTAAGGGGACTTCTCATTCCTGTGCTAGGTATTTGTAGGGTATTTGATGCTCTCTATAAGTGTCCCCAGATCCTTCTCCCTTGCCATTTCCGATATTTTATGCCAGACCCGAGTACCTTATGCAAGTAGGTACTGCGCTTTCCCCAGTGGTGATCATATCAGGCTCCAAACATGCTATCAACCCTTGTCCAATACTACATATAAGTAAGCTTACTATGCTCTGTACTGGTACTGGATACAGGTAACTACCGATAGGTACTGGTACGCAGAATGAAGAAACTGCCTGCATCTTCATAGTAAAAAGGTCTGGGTTGAGTACCTAGGTACATAACAAACTTACTTGCGGCAATAGCTGTGTCATGGGCTATCAGGACCAAGAACCTGAGGATGCTTCAAAATGAGTTTCGGTAGTAGCCTGGGTAAGTATGTATGCAAGAGGCTATTTTGGTGTAAGTTTCGGTAGTCTGGTTAAGGTTTCGGGATATCATACATATTGGAAGCGGGGTGGGGTGGTCACGGGTCTTTTGATGACTAAGTGAGGATGTCGCAGGGCAAACCCTAGCCCGCATCTATCTGTGTGTGAGGAATTCACTAGCGTTGCCAGTGCTGCGTTTGAGTTGGGTGGAAAATCAACGGAACGAAATCAACATCACCAGCCTGGCAACCAGACGGACAACGACACCCTAACAGCCACCACCAAATCCACCAGTTTCAATGGCACCGAAGACTGCCGGGGGCAAAGGTACTGAACATCTGAGATGGCACGAATTTTTGAATCAAACAACGCTAACACAAGGCCCCCCGGCTTAACCAGCCTCCAAGACCCCCGCTGCGAAGAAGGCTGCTGAGGCGAAGAAGGCCGCGTTGAAGGGAACCAACTCCAAGATTCACAAGAAGGTCCGAACCTCCACCACCTTCCACAGACCACACACCCAAACCCTCCCTCGTACGCCAAAGTACCCCCGCAAGTCGGTTCCCCATACCCCACGATTGGACCAGTACAAGGTCATCATCCACCCTCTCAACACCGAGTCCGCCATGAAGAAGATTGAGGAAAACAACACCTTGGTTTTCATCGTCGACGTCAAGGCAAACAAGAGGCAGATCAAGGACGCAATCAAGAAGTTGTACGACGTGGAGTGTGTTAAAGTCAATACTTTGATCAGGTGCGTTGGATGAGATTCCCATATATCGTGAATATGAAATGAGGGGGATATTGTTTCAATGTGAAATTACATGTGATCGGTGGCTGATGGAAGGTTCAATATGCTGACTTGGGTTTTTTCACTCCCCCTAGGCCTGACGGAACAAAGAAGGCCTTCGCCCGCTTAACCGCCGACGTTGACGCCCTCGACATCGCTGCCACCAAACTCTCCATCGTCTAAATTTTTCCTGGATGACGGCTTGCGTACTGTTGGTTGGTTTCCTGTTGGGGTTCTGGGTTCATTTCCAAAATTACCTTTTACAATAAACGGATGGTTAGGCCCTTGCGGTGGGTTGTGGTAAATGGAGGGAACAGCATCAAAAGAAAACGGAATATACGAGCATGTGTACAATTAGGCCTGGGCAGTGTGTTTCTGGGCATAAGAACAGGAATGCACCTCGACATACGACTCTCCGGACTCACTTCGGAGTTTATATTTTCTTCATTCTTGTTTCCTACTCGCCCTCCATTGCATAAGAGTGTTGGGGGAAAAGGTACTTGGCCGTTTCATGTTCTTTTATTACTGCCTTTTTGTTCATTTTCTTATTCTTGCGGAGTATTGGAATTTTTTCTCTGTCTACCAACATACTGCAAAGGGACCCACACCCCATCTCCAAAATCGTGACATTATTCTGTATTATCCAGGAGAGCCGAGGTAACGGCGGAGGTCCTACTGGAATCTAAAGATGTTGGGATTGTCATAATGCCAGTTACCCTGAAGCTACAACAGTCCCGTCACTATGTTGGCACACAAGCCTATACATGTAACTCCTGAGTCGGATCAGCACCTCTGATTCCGATGAGATGATCAGCTTCAGGTCTGATGCTGCCAAGTCGTAGGACAACAAATAGCAAAATACTGGGAATTAAATTTTCTATCTACTTGAAACTCCCATGCTCCCCGTGCCAAATTATCCCCTCTCCCCCACGAGCCCCAGGTACCTCCCCTCAAATATGAAGCTCATCCCTTTGCTGTTCATTGCTGCTGGCCTGGCTATCCACTCCCGTAGTTCCTACGCTCGGCTGGGAATTTATGCTGAAGAAGAGAGAAGGGCTGACACGCCTGGATGGTGGTAATGTACCTGAGTACAACAATAGGTATCTTTCTATGACTGTGCGGTTGCTCAGAGAACTTACAGTAAACTGGGATTTGATTACACCCCAGCATCAGCACCACCTCCGCTGCCTCCAACAGCACCCATGTCCTCTCCTCCCCCCCCGGCCCCTCCATAACGGCATCTTTTGGCCCCGAGGCAAAGTGTCAGTGCTTCTCTCCCGCAAAAGCCTAGGTATCTAGCCCGTCTCATCGGCGACCGCGCCGGGGGTGTTCCAGTGGCTCAAGGAATGGCTTGCTTACACATCTGTTTTCTGTTGGTGTGCGGGTTTCAGCACCTTTTCGACTCCCCCGATCAGTGAATATTTTCGGCTCCAAAAGAACCTGCTTGCAAGTTTGGATCAAGAATATCACTAGTACAATCAATAGCCAGCACTGACTTATTCTCTGAATTTTGACCCGGCTCTAATATATCCTGATGGCAGCAGTGGGTTAGGGGGGCTTGCGAAAATCTAACACTTATCCCTTGCTGGACCTCCTTAGCACTATCGTCACTATGCCCACCAGCGAACCGTGGCACCTTCTCCACACAAACTCTTCACACGTCTCCTTCGACGGCATCACCACCTTCAACGAGTCTCTCCTTCACAAGTTTAACTACAAAATCTACAGCAATGGAACCCTGTCCAACTCGTCACGGTGTGTTCTCGCATTCGGCGTCTACAAACCCGTGATGCTCTCCAACGGGACAATCATCAACGGAACGAAATGCGACTCACCAGTTGATCCTATCGAAGCACGTGGTGCTTTGGGAGTTGTCTTTGCGGTGTTGTTCGCGGCCCTTATTATGTGGGGATTGGTTAATTTGAGGAAACATGGCCAGTCGCACCTACCATTGGAGAAGCACTTCCGATTGGTCTCGAGACGGTGGCCGTGGTATTGGGCGATCCTTACGGCGGCGATTGGGTGTATTTCTGGATTTATGGCCATCGATGTCGATAGGGATCATTTGCCTGGAGCGGCGATTATCTTGCAAAGCGTGTTTTACTACGGCAGCTTACCAACAATGTTGGCTGCCGTATGGGAAATGACTAGACATTGGGGCAGCTTCGAGGAGAGGAAAATCTTGGATGGGGACCCTTTTGCGCTGAAGCAGGATGATAGGAGGAGCAAGATTGAATTTTACATCCCACTAGTTTTCTACCTCTTTGGGTTTTTGGTCAGCCAACCCCCCTACCATGGGGTCATCAGTAACTAACATATCCCCCACCAGACCTTCTTCCTCTCCGTCCTCCGCACCTGGACACCCATCACAAAACAACACATTCACACACACACCGCCGCCGACGAACGCTTCCAAGCCTCCTCCATCCTCGCCGTCTTCGCCGCTCTCACCATCGTCGCCTCCGCGCTCGTCTCTTCACACTACTATCACACTCCCATCCCCTACAAAATTCCAATAGCATGGTCCTTTCTCATCGTCCGCGTCGCGTACGGAATCGCATGCGCGTTCGACCAATGGGAGATTAATCTTATGAATGTCAATGCTAACCCGGGGTGGGTTTATGGGTTAGGGTATGTGCCTATGGTGGGTGTGTTGCTGACGATGTGTATCGCGGGGTGGATGGAGGAGAATGAGGATTTGGTGTTGATTAGGAGGAAGAGGGAGAGGGAGGTTAGCGAGGAGCTGGAGATGAAGACGAAGAAGGGAAAGAGGGATGGAGGCAGAGAGATGGGTCCGAAGAAGGAGTTGGCAATTGATGAGAAGGAGAGGTTGGCTAGGGAGGAGGTTTATAGAATGATGGCATAGAGACGTCGGGGATGCTTGCCTACGGAAGAACGTGATCATCACTGTAGTGCCAGTGGTGATAACATGCGATATAATTGTGGTCTGAGGCTACATGTGATGGGATGTGAAGTATGAGGTTGTATATATCTATATCTCTGGAATGATTTTAGGACGCCTCGCAGTGTTTTTTTTTCAAATTTTTTGGACATAAATGTGTAGGATGTAATTTTTTAATTTTTTTATTCTAACACCCTGAGAATGGCTATAGCCATACAGTAGCATACCTTTCGATCTTTCCCCACTGAGTAGTCCCACCTCCCCCGAGTAAGGTACTAGGTAGGTAGGTAGGTAGGTATCTCCCCTTCGGCTGATACAAGTGAGTCGAAACGAAAGAAGCAAAAAAAGAGGAAAAAAGGAAAGGAAATATCGAAACAGGTGATTTCCGGGGGAGAAAAGAAAGTCCAACAGCAGAAATTAAGAAATGAAAGAACGAAGAAAGGATAGAGGGAAAGAAGTGGGGAGGGGGGGGGGAAAGAGAGGAGGGAAGTGAGAAAGAGGATATAGACATTAATACCTACCTTACAAAAAAAGGGGTTATATACAACCCCCCCCCAACAATACAAAGCAAGAAACAAACATCAAAACACAAGAGCACAACAACAAGGCAAAAATACAATTCCCCAACGCCCCAAAGTATCAATTCTCTTGCAAACTAAACTTATGAACCCCCAATACTCCACACCTCCACCCCCATAATCTCAAATTTCTCTCCATCCTCTGACAACGGCTCATTCCCAAACGTTGCGCATGGGGAGGAAACTCCCTTTTCGAGGTTGGAGTCTAGCCAGAGCCCGAATTTGCCATTTCTACATTCTACATGTTAGTATTGAACGTTTTACCCTTAGGGGGCGGAGCCTGACTTACCCTGCACCAACGGAGAGGAAGCCTGGCTCGCATAGTATAAAGTACTCGTTATCACCACTATACGGGAATGCTTTAAATTTGAGAACATTCTCCGATATTGAACTGGGGGTACCGACTCGAGAGGGCCTGTCTTCATCTGTTGCTATCATGTTGCCGTTATTGGGTTTCACTTCCAAGGGGGGGATTAGTAGCTCAGTGTCTTTCTCTCTCTCCTTCTCCTTTTCCCTGTTCAATCCATTGGCCCTATTATTATTGTGCTGATGATGTAAATGTGGTAAATGATGATGGTGCCCACTTTCCCCACTACTCTGAGCATGCACAGCCTTATAACTCTTCACCCACCCCGCCTTCCACAAAAAACATTCTCCGGTCCCATAATACCTCCCTCCACTCGCTCTAAACCCCTCATTCACAAATGCACCAAACAACCCTCCACCATCGTCCTTCACTACCAACACAAATCCTCCCTTGGAGAGCTCCTTGGCCGCGCAGCGCTCGTAAAGGGTCGTTAAGCTCACTCCATGTTGTTCTAGCGAGTACGCAAGGACCCAGGAATCATACAACTGTAACCTTGGGGGGATGAGTTGTCGAATCTCCTCTGCGAGGTAGGGACTGAGGAGATGGGTGGTTGTGCTTTGGGTGTAGCCGGAGAGAGATAGAGGTGGGAGAGGTGGTGGCTGGAAGGGGGATGCTCTGTGGCGGGATGGTGGGCGAGATGGGGTGGAGTGGGTGGAGGAAGGGCGGTATTCGGAAGGATGGGTAGGATGGAGGGTGTGTTGTGTGCTTGTGATGCTGGGGCGGGTGGAGGATGAGGATGGATTCCAGCGGTTGAGCGTCCAGGAGAGTGCAGAGGAGAGAGTACCGGGGAGGGAGGTGTGTGAGGAGGAGGCTGAGGCGGTGATGGGCATGGCAGGCGGGGATCGAGATGGGGGTGTTGAGGTGCTGTTGGTGCTGCTGATGCTGTTGGTGTCAGTGCTAGTGGCGAGAGTGTTCATATGAGAGCTATTGCTGGAAGTATTGGAATGATGTTGGATAACAGCCCGCAATTGCAGGCAAGCATTCGCAGCGAATGGGTAGTGGTAGTTTCTCGAGATGAGGGCTACTGGAGAGAGCGGTTTGGTTAGGCCAGTGGTAGGTTCGTTAAGATGATGGTAATCTGTAACTCTGCTGCTGGAGAAGGGCATTATGCGGCCTTAAGTAAGGTACGGGTAATTAAGCAATTAAATTCAAGAGTGAGAGAGTGTGTGTGTTGGAAATCAAGCGGGCTCGGGACAGCCTTAGATTTTACCCGTATGAGAGCGATGCTACACTACAAGAGGTACAGCCTACAGTACTCCTACAACTGGACAGAGATTGATTGGTGAGGGAAGGGTGGAATCTGTCATGTTTTTATAGCTATGTTTCTCTTTTATTTTGATAGGGAGTTTGTCGTATTGGTGGTGGTGGCGGTGGTGGAGAAAAGTTCTGAGTCAGGGTATATATACTGTACAGTAGGCATTGGCATTGGCACACATGATAGTAGTAATTGTATCCTGTATATCTTGATATCTGTTGGACAATTTGTGGACAATTGGCCAACTATAATGGCTGCAGCGTGCATGCAGCGTGCAACAGCTCATCGCGGCACCAAGTAGAGTACATTACATACTCCATTGGGATGCAATGCATTTCCCCAACGGCCGAGTATCTGGAGGCAGGTAAATTGTTCTCCGTCATGTCGTTTCGGTCACGTGAGTCCATGTTCCCCGATAGGTGTGTACAGGTACACTACCCCAATTGCTTGCCGATTGACGCTTGGCCTTGTCTCCATCCATCCATCTATCCAGCCATACATACTCCGTACATACCTCTATATCAAACTGCTGCCATGGACCCTCCACTCCCAACCACCAGCACCCTCCCATCCTACCTCGCAAACCTCTCCCCCCACACCTGGTACAACTACACCTCCACCCCCGCCCTCGCCCTCGCCCTCGAGATTACCCCCAGCAGCCCCAAACCCAAGCCCAAGCCCCCCACACATATCCTCCCCAGCGACATCCTCACCCTCGCCACACTGCTCCCCTCTACCCGGCCTCTGCTCCTCTCCACAAAATTCCTTAAAGCCCTTGACTTCACTCCCGAAGAAACTGCCTCCCTCGCCAAGGCACTTTCATCCGACAAACTCCGAGGATGCGCAGCAGGCAAACGTAAGACAAAATTTGAGCAACTCCGAGAACGGGAACTACAACTAGCCAAAGATGAGGCTAGGGATGAGGCGAAGGCTGAGAAGAAAAAGGAAGTGAAGAGGAGGAGGGAGATTGATCACGTATTGGGATTAGTTGGGAAGGGTAAGGGGGATGTGGGAAAGGAAACGTATAAGAAACCAGAGGCAATTACTACTACTACTACTCCTGCTGCTGCTGCTACAGATAGTGAGCAGCGAGATGGGGAAAAAGTAGAGGTGGAACAAGAAACTACTAAACAGCGAAAGAGGCGCAAAATCAAGGAACTTGATCGGCAGCTGGGGTTACATCCTGATAAAGAAGCTCCGGTTAGGCCAGAGGTACGGGACGTTGTGGCAACCAGACTACCAGACATAGTGGGCTCCAAGCAAACTCAACCAGCCAATATCGATACCGATGACGCGGTGGCGATCCGCAGAGCTCGTGTCGACATCCTTCTCGGCTTAGTAGGGAACAATTCTACTCCAGGCGATGGATATGAGTCCCAGCCTGAAGACCTAAGAAACAAGGCCGAGGTCACACGGAGGCGAATAGACACAGAAATGAACCTCCTAAACTCTGCACGAATGGCTCAAATGGATGCAATCCTTGGACTTCTCAGTCCCAGGAAAGCCGGTGCTGTCAGGGACTAGATCCATACGTCCAGCTCTCAAACGGTGATTTAAATTACAACAAATTAGCCAGAATTAACTCGTCTGCGAAGGGGAAAGAAAGTCGCGTGCCCTAAACCCTCTATAGAAATTCGCCCAAAAGAGAAAAACGCTTGAATATAAGTGTCAGGGGGGAAAGAGAATAAAGGAATGGGAAAAAAATATACTCCGTTCTCTGTGTTTCCATTTATCGACAATGCATATATCTCGAACTGTGCTGTAGGCTTTTCTCAAACATCACATGATAACCTATGGGATCGTGAGCACTCTATTCGACAAAATGCAGCGATATAACCAGAGGGGGCTTACGCATTCATCGTCCTTCTTCTGCTCCGCCACGCCCATTTCTTCAAACGTCTTGGGACCTTTCCCGGCCTTTGTTGGGGCCGGTGCCGGTTTGGGTGTGGGGACTGGAGCTGGCCTTGGAGGGGCTGGAGTAGTTATTTGATGCGCCGTAGGGGGAGGGGACTGCACAGGCCGCTGCTGTGGCGGCGGTTGTTGCTGCTGTGGTGGCTGGGGCGATGCCGGAGGTTTGGGCTTCGGCACCGGGGCCTCGAAACCAATGTCAACAGGCGGCTTGGGTGTACCACTAGATGATGGCCTCCCTCCTGATTGGCGCTTCTGTTGGTCGGGATATCCTTGCCCTTGTGGAGGTGGACGTTGTTGTTGCTGTGGAGGGGGTGGTTGAGGTGTTCTCGACTGAGGGGGCCCAGAGTTTGGGGGGTATGGCCTCTGAGGACCTGGCCCCATGTTCCCCTGAGGATAGAAACCAGCAGCTATTAAAAGCGTTAGCCAATATCAACAAAGATACCAATTAGGGGAGATGAGGACCTGGTGGAGAGAAGGGCCGTCCTTGGGGTCCAGGTCCAGGTCCAGGTCCAGGTCCATATCCAGAGGCCGAATTGGAGCGAGCAGGGAAGAGTATGTTTCCATTGGGTCCAGTGGGGTAGGGAGCTGCGGATCCTGGGCGCGGGAGGTACCCACCTTGATTTTGTCCCACTCCTGCCAAAATTTCTGGGTTGATGAAGCCTGTATTGATTGGGGGCGCAGTGGAACTTCCTCTTGGAGGGAATTGGTGTTGAGCAGGAATTGGGGGGATCTGTGGGATCTGTAGATCAGGCATATCAACAGCCTCTATCACCGGGGGCATTTGGCCTGATGCTTGTCGCTGGCGTTCAGTGACCGGATTAACCTTGGATCTCTGCGATGCATGTCGTGCTCTAATCTTGGATAGAGCAACACTTTCGTGGTCCTTCTTGGACAAAGTCTTGGACCTTGATATTCCGTCTATTCTGTTGCTTGCATCTTTGTTGCCATGGGCTGCTGCTTTTCCATACCAGGCTTTGGCCTGCTGGAGATCCACTGGAACATACATTCCAATCTCATAAAAGTACCCTAAGGCAAACTCTGCAGTCGCGAGCCCACTACTGGCAGCCCTTTGAGCATACACGAAAGCAAGTTCCTCGTTCTTCTCAAATACACCCTCATGTCCACAAAGAAACCATTTGCTGATTGCCATTTCGGCCTCAGGCTCACCCTGCCTTGCAGCAAGAGCGTTATAGTGGAGGGACAAAGCAGGGTTGAATTCACAGCCTAACTGGCATAGCTCGTATGCTGTCCCCATTTTCAATTGTGCACGCTAGGCAGGTTAGTGACCAAGCTGTGAATTGTCGGTGGCGGGACTTACTGCAAATCCAAGATATGCAGCTTTCTCAATCATTTCTTTGGCAAGCTTGGTATCCTGAGATAGAAATACCTCAGGCACTGTTATACCAGGTAATTCTCTGGCCAAAAGCATCCCATAAACCTAATACAAATTATTAGCCCGAGCTATGGCTGGGATGCAAGTACCACCTACATAAGCTCCTTGGGGCGCATTTTCATCCGCAGTTTGAGCAGCAAGTCTCACTAAATGAACTCCTCGTGCATAATCTTGTCTTTGCCCATGCTGACCGAGAAGTGTCATCATCCCCAGTCTCTGCAACAAGGTTAATAACACAATAGTCGTCATAGGATGTGAAGACGTACGTAGTTGGAAGCCGAATCGCCCATGGCCGCCCCTTGTGTATAGTGTTTTATTGCTTTCATGGGCTCGCCCGAGTTTTCAAACTGCATACCCATCCTATATTCAGACCGCGCATAGCCGTTTGCTGCTGATCGAGAGTAGCATTTGAAGGCCTCCTTCTTGTCCACCCTAGAACCAAATTTACCAAACTCCAGCCAGTTTCCCCTCATGAATTCTGCTCGTGGGTGATGTTGATCTGCCAAAAATGATACAACATTTCTCGCATCAGTCTTTATTTGGTGTTCAAGCTCCGGTGTGTCGGGTCTGACTCCTTCAGGAGAGGTACGCGCAAGATGTGCAAGGGAAATTTCGACATGATTAAGTGCATCGTATGCCCAGGTAAGCTGTAATTCAGGATCATTCGACGAAAGCACATCCACTCTTGCTTGCTCCACTGCTATTTCCTTCTCCTCAAAAGTCGGGGGTACTTTCGGGCCGGGGTTTATCAGCCGGGGAAATGGGGAGCGATGAGGTTCATCGTGTGCTGGATAATTTTCATAATTGGGGTAATCGTCAGTATTTGCAGGTGGTATCGATTGTTGGTATCCATGGCTGTCCCTATATTCGGAGCTGGTTGGGTACCCATCAGAGTAAATTCGAGCCTGTTGAGGCTCCATTCTGGTTCCAGGAGGAGGTTGTCGAATATTCGGGTTCTTGCTAATGCTATTGGCTTCGAGTTCAAGATATTCCAAACTATCTGCAATTTGCACGGGAACCTCTGGCATAACACTGCTTCCAAGTCAGTTTCAACTTGGTTGTTGAAAGGAGGGAACCATAAACAAAACAATGTTTGTGGATAGGGAGCTTGAGGGAAGGGGCACTACAAACCGTTGTGGTGCAGGAGAAACTACTTGAGGGTCCATTGAGAAATCGTCATCCCTGCCAGGGTAAAAAGTAGCACCAAGCAGAGGAGGTGGCTTTTGAGCTTGGTTCTGTGCGTACATATTCTTTGGAGTTGTACTCACAGAGATTAGCACCACTGTACTGCACACCTTCGAGGACTGCTAAGTACTACCTACCTACTTTCTGCTGCAGCTGTATCACTTTTGTGCAATGATTTTTCTTCCTTTGGCAGCGTGCTGGCTGGAGTGGGGTGAGTACGGGCGGGGTAGAATGCGTTGTGCAGATCCAATAAACTCACCCAAAGTCCAGGGCCTGCGTCAACTGTGCTTGAATGATGCACTCACTGTGCACGCGGTCAAAAATTTATCGATATCGCTGGAGCCCCCAAAATGCGATGTGGTTTGCACTTGGGATTACCTCGAGCAAGGTATTGCCAATGTACGGAACTAAAGCACGAAAGTTTGAAAATAAAACTGTGCAACAAAGGCGTACTTCGTGGTAATAATACTTTCAAGGTATCCTTGGAGGATAGAAATGGCTGAATCTGAATGCCTGAGTCACTCTGTAGTGGTTGGCCTGAGAGGGAAGTGGTATCTTGAGTATTTAAGACGAAATCAAGGGGAGGGCAGACTGGGAGCTTTTCATAACTTGATCTCTTGGTAAGTACTTAGTCTCTTTGCCGTTACATTGGCAGCATAGCAGCAACTGCAAACAGTGGCACTGCCCCCCCAGGAGATCTGGAGGGGTAGTAGTCTGGTTGGCACAAGCCCCTCGGTATAGTAGCTCTGCCCCAATATTTTCGTCTCGTAGGTATAAGTTATGTAATGTAATATGACATACACCGCTTGCTCCCATTCTCCATCATCAAAGACACCAAGTCTCGCATCCACCGAGACAAGTTACCTAGGTACTGGGCTAAGCATGGCCACAAACATTCCCGGGATTCGGATTCTGACATCGGCTAAGTACTCGAGTAGGTACGGTAGATAGTTCGCCGGGATATCTATATTTAGCATCAGCATCAGCACCTGCTTCTAGAAGGTTTACTCCCACCCTATATATATGTATATCTTGAGAAACAGATACCTATTGTGATGGTAAGGTAGTAGGCATGTCGTGCAACCAGGCAAGTATAGACATATCAAGTACTCGAGTACGGAGTACTAGTACTACTTGCGTCCGCAGCTCCCATTGCCCTACTCTGTACCAAGTAACCACCAACTCGACAATTATGACCCGTGCAAGATCTGCCGAACGTCGCCAGAGCCCCCTTCGTCAGAAAGTTTCTCCATCCTAACCAGACTACCTATCTTGGCCATGGTTGTACTCGTTATACTCATTTGTGGTAGTCAGCTGCAGTAAGTAGTCTCATGGCAGTGTTGCTCTGGTAGGGTATCTACTCCGATCAGAGGCCTCCTGTAACATACCTCTTGATTACAAAACTACCTGTGTTAAATGTAACCGATATCAGTGCCCTTTCCCACATACCTCTTACAAACTCTTCCATATGTGCCCCATATCACGATGTACCCTTTCTCATATCCTTTCTCGTACGTATTCCTTTGACATATCCTTTCCTGCACCCTTTCAGTGTACCAGCTGGATATACTCTTTACACTTTAGATGTACTCTTTGATCAGCTCGGCCTTAGCTCATTATAAAGATATCCCTCCACTCCATTCCTCTTAACCTTCACAAGGTTTTAATACTGGATGCTGGGCCCGGGCGAGCTGGGTGTTCCTTTCGGTATTGTTGTCATGCAAGAATTCATTGGCCAGTCCGTTGAATGCATGACAATAATTTATCACTGTACCGAGTAGATGCTGGAGATTCCAAAAAGCATAAACCCTGCCTCGTTGCAATAACTCTAGTAGAGTGCACCTATCTGGATCCACACCTTGTAGGTACCATTGTGGTGGCAAATGTGGGTTATCTCCAGTTCAAGGCCAAATTGAAGGAACGAAACCCAGCAGCGATTTTCAATATTGAGACTGTCTCGGAAAGATGGTATGGAAGTTGAAGATGTTCTTGCGGAGTCTGCCAAGCCAAAGGACACCCTATACTGTGTCAAAGAGGGGTCGATGACGCCCTACAGTTCATTGGTGTTCTTGAATCCCCCAAGGACCATGTCATTGAGAAGGAACAGGCGGATATCAGCACCTTCTCAGTCGCCAGTGGTCACCTTTATGAGCGCTTCCTGAATATAATGATGCTCAGTCATGCAACCAGACTAGTGATAAGCGCCTAATAATTTTTACGTATTATAATATGGCATACTGAAAGAGTGATACCATATTTGGCCCACCTAGTAAAAATACTGCTCCCCCCCTGATTATGAACAACCTTGAGACTCGTAGCTCGTACCTGCTTGGATTACCCTCAACGGATATTCCGGTTAGTAATAGCTATTGCCAAGCTTGCCACTAACGGTACAGCTAATTATTGGGAGCAGGTGAGAATACACCAAAGCACGCAAGATACCCCATTCTCTCTATAGACCACCACATCACTATGGCAGACAAGGAATTACAATCCATTTACCAAGGCCTGAAACGAAGCTTCACATCTCGAGACTACCACTCTGCCTCACAACAGCTCACCGCGGCCAAGATAGCTCTCCTCCAACGCAATGCCCTCATCCCGACAGCATCTACTCTGAGATCCGTCCTCTTAACAGCACGAGAGATACTAGAGCTTGGTGCTCTCATCAGCATACATACTGAGGACGAGCCGGCTTTTAGTCGGTACTACAGTCAGCTTCAACCATTCTATGACAACCCGAGCATCACCCCACCTAGCTCGAACAAGAGCAAAGTCATCGGACTACATTTGTTACTGCTGCTGAGTAAGAATGATATTGCAGAGTTTCATACGGCATTGGAGACCCTAGAAGCGCCAGAGCAGAATCCTTACATTAAGTATCCAGTGATGCTCGAGAGGTGGTTGATGGAGGGGAGCTATGATAAGGTTTGGAATGCGACGAAGAGCTCAGAGGTACCGTCAGAGGAGTATTCGATATTCACAAGAGTCAGTAATTCGTATCCTTCTTTGGCACGCCAGTCCAAAGCTTTTGCTGACATGTCGCCACAGATTCTTGTCAATACTATCCGCAATGAAATCGCCATGTGTTCAGAAAAGGCCTACCCATCCATTCCCATCCTCAACGGAATAAACCTGTTTTTCCTGAGCTCAGAAAGAGAGGTTGTTGAGTTCGCCAGAGAGGTAAGCCCAGGTCCAGCAAGGATTCGGAAGCAATATGCTAATTCCCGTTATAGAAGGGCTGGCATATCCAAGACGGGCGGATCTACTTTCCACAGGACGATGAGAACCGAGAAGTACTAGAAGCGGGGAACATCATTGAGAATACAGTGGCATATGCCAGAGAGCTGGAGACCATTGTTTAAAGCGCATAAACTTGCTAGTGATATGCTACATAGACCGGTTTACCTAATTAATTCTTGGTGTCCCAGATGCATACTCTTTTGTCATAGAAGCTACAAGATACTACAATGTCTGGGTCCATAGGGTGGATATCACATGCGTAGTTCATGCTTTCATGTTCTTCAAACCTTGCCACCACGCTGGGCGTCCTCAGGTCTTCCCCAAAATCCAGCAGTCTGGACCCCACATACATGCAGCTTACAATAACCGATCTGCGATCACTACCTCGCTTGCCTAGCCTCCACACACCGCCCCCTAAGTTGATCTGCCCAACAACTCCCCTCGTGCGTAGGTCTATTATCCGGAGATTGTCGTCGTATGAACCCGTTAGAAGGGTAAAGTTGTCGGGTCGAGCCATAATTGCTGTTACCCCTGCTCCATGGGTCTTCCTATCCCTCCAAACCATCTGCTGAGTCTCCAGATTCTGTGCATTGAGGACAGAGTCATCCGCTCCCGAATACAGGATTCCACCATCAGGGGAATACTCGCACGTCCATGCCTGATCTGAATGTGGTTCATAGGAATACCTCACATTACTTTTTGGAAGGTTAGGGTTTACAACGGCTATCCCCCCAGTTGAGAGGGTGCATGCTATTGAACTTGGGTCCATTGGGCTCCAGGTGAGGGACAGTAGGGTTGTTTCTGGGTCAAAGAGGAAAATAGCTCGCTTACTGACAAGGCTTGGTGGGTCAGCGCTGCGATCTAGGCGAAATGTTTGAAAGCAGCCGTGAGTTTGGGCCGTTGCAAGGTAGTCTAAATCGTAGGGAGAGAATTTGGCATCAAGGATCGCATAGGTATCTTGGCTATTAAGAAACTCTCTGGTTTATCTATTGTCAGGAGTAGGTAATACAGTGCACGAGTGGTATAATCTCCATACAGTCTCGAATTATCCGCAGACTTTCTGTATAGCTGCAAGCTTCCACTTTTGATTCCTTTTTCGGTGTTGTAGAGGTATGTGCCAATGACGACTAGGGAAGGGTCAGATGGTGCTATGAGAATACATGCTGGCGGTTCGTTAAGGAAGAGAGTATGCTTTGATTTTCGCAATGGAGCATCTTCAAGAGAGGCCATTTTGATAGGAGTACTTGACAGGAATTGTGCTTGCCAAGCAAGGCTAAGGATGTGGATTGAGGCTCTTGTGATAAGGCCCTGATGACGTAATGCCCTCGATAAGGTTGCGACCCGAAAAGGAAGTAGGTCGGAGACATTCAAATTCCCCAAAACGGTAATTCGTGACTTCAAGGACTTTGAATTCGAATTCGGTGTCAACGGCCGGCCCAGCTGTCAAGTGTCCTCAATGAAGTCCAGCTAGCTTATTTCGTCATTGAGCCATACCGTAAGTACCCCCCCAAATATCAGCTATTTCCCCAACTCTCCAAGTCCACTCCTTGGTTCTCGAGTTCACCTTTTTATCTTTGCAACGCTCACTTATCAGAAGAGGGCTTTCTTAGATATGCCACCAAAGAAAGCCAAGGAAAAACAACTAACTGGAGAACAAGGTAATAGAGGCAATTTGGATACTGTTTAAAGCTCTTGAGGGCTAATTCATGGACAGCTTCGGATCTGATATTGGAGTACTTGCGGAAGCAGAACCGTAGGTCTCTGCTCACCAATTCTCCCCCACAATTCTGAGTATCTTCTGAGCACATGAATAGGTCCATACTCAATCATCGAGATTGTTGCAAACCTCCACGAGGCTGTCAGCAAAGGTATGTGTTCTTATACATCTATACTGCAGTCTGGAATCCATCCTATTATGACTTGCAAAGCTAGCTGACATATATTTGTGAAGCGAATGCAACAAAGGCTCTGAAGGATCTCACAGAAAAAGAACTCATCAAGGAGAAAGTGTCCGGTGGGCTATTAGCATTCCAGATGGCAGGAAGAGAAAATATTCGATTCTAATAATATCCCACATGCAAAGGCAAGCAGGCAATCTACCACATCACTCAGGTGCGTATGCATGGCACCAACTGCTGTGGTTGGAATATACTGGCGGTCTGACCACTCTGTAGGACCCCAGAGATGCTGCCACGCCAGAAGAGCTGAAGGTGCTTCTCTCCTTTCTACCTGTACCCTGACTTGTGGGCTAAGCCAGAAAAGGAGATGAGTTATAAAGTGGAAAGTATGAGGGGGGAAATCACTTCATTCAAGTCTGAAAGAAAGGAGCTCGAAGCCGAGCTTGTTGCCCTACGATCAGCACCCACAGCCTCAGCCCTCCGGCAAACAATCAAGGAACTGAAAACAGAGATTGCGACTTTGTCTGCCCGTCTAGGCCCGCTACGAGCGGGCACAGTCACTCCAGTTTCTCCCGCGGAAAAAGCTGCGGTGGACAGTGATCTTGCAAAGTTTGAAAAGATGTTGCAAAAGCGGAAGAAAATGTTCAAAGAGTTATCGGAGTTGGTGACAGAGAGTGGTGAGCAGAGTAAGAAAGATCTATGGGTTAGTACAAACGCCCTCGCATGCATGGCATTTAGCTCTTGTTTCTGCCCGATTGCATAATCCTCGGAATGTATGTGGTTACTGATATCAAGGTTGTGAACAGGAAAGGCTGGGTATCGAGGATGCCTGAATGTTTGTGATCTCTGAGGGACTGGTGCCACGACAAATATCGCAGGGGGCTGCTTATGGTACCTCCCCCAAGTCCGATTCATCTGCCGAGCCAAAATGACAGCAATTAGCAAGCAATCGATGTTGGAAGTTTCACCATCAGACCACACTCGCCAAAATGTATCTGTGCTCACATGCTATGCGAACTGCGCGATCCCATATTCTATCTCACCAGCCATGAACCATCCCAATTGTGTCAGCTGGACGAACTGAAACCGCATGTGGAAACAAGTTGTGCAGGGGTACAATGGCCCTTGTTGCACTCCAAACATAGAATCTCATCAGGTCTCACGGGACTGCCCCTCATGAGTCCCATGAACAAAGGCTTTACAATAAAGGAAAGGTGGCGTGACGAAGTGCATACCCCGAGTACGGTATGTAAAGCATAGTGCCAATTTTGATGATTGGCTGGAAGCAGTTCCGGCGCTACTTTCCTCCTCAGTACGGCGCAAGTTGCAAACGCCACAATAATTTCCAAATTCCCAATCCCGGAGTACGGCGGGCGGGTAGATCATTGAATGTTGGACATGTACCGTACATGACTATCCTGCAATTACTTTCAAGTAGAGGTACTTAATCGTAATTGCAGGCGAGAAATGACTGACTGGCACAGTTAAACCCTTACCTATATAATACTTTCTATACATTCCAGCCGGGGCTTGGCCTCCCTATATTGTGCTGTCTCAAAAAAGAAAAAGACAGCAGATGTACGGGAGGGGCTGTGCAGTCGGATATATAGTGCTTGGTACTTCTATGATTCCGAAGTCATGCGGTCATGCTCATGATCATGTCCAAGTTAGGGTGCGATGTTGCATAGGATTGCATAAGCATTCTCTGATTAGAGGCTCGAAACTTTAGCAGCATATCAAATACAATTATTTACAATACACAAGTATGTCAGACGCACAACCCTTGACGGGGTTGAATATCCAAGTATTTGCCGGACTAGAAGAAGATAAACAATTTACTTCTGAAAGCCATCCAGTATAGTTAGCAGTATAGTAACTGACTTTGGTCCTTTGCTGCACATCGATAAGTTGAGCCTACAGACATTGTACCTCTTCCAACACTCGGCAGCAGCCTTGCATTTCCTGAGTCATCCATCCCCTACGTAGGTACATGCTGTGATGAACCCGGTCGGCCAAACCCCTTCTTGCAGTTTGTATGTATCATATTATATTACTTTAGCAGCATCACTTGCTCTACACTCAACGAGCCCAGGCTCAGGCACTCCGGGGGAATACAGCAACCACCTGCTTTTCGCCCTGCCTACGTACATATGTAGCTGCGCAGACAGCTCATGGGCACCTGAGGCCGTTCTGTCCAGATTGGTGATAGCCCCAGTGGAGCCTGCGCAACCTGACGCCTCGAAGTCGGTGGGCCGGGATAGGGCCGACACCTCAGGCATAACCCCTCCTTCGTCCCTTCTCCGGCCTCGCAAGTAAATAAAGCTGCACTGTGACCTCAGCGTCTCCGCTGCTCGATTTCGTGGACTGCACACCGGATTAGTTTCCCTTGGTGCCCCTGCTTTCCAATCAGCCTCTCCGGGCCGAGTCTCTGACTGTTACCGCTGCGCTGGGCGAAAATTTTCTAAAAGCCAACACTTCCACCGTTGAAGAGCCATCCCCCATCCCCAATAACTGCGCCAGCCACCCTATTGAGGGGCTGCAGAGCAGAAGTTTTCGCCATTCCGGAGATTCATATTGGCGGGCTCCTTCCTACCTACTAGATTCCCGCCCTGAATAGCACAGCAACGGGGCCGCCTTAGCGTTGACCCGGGAAAAAAATTAGAGTCGAGTCAATGGAAGCGTTAAACCCGCTTCCCCTAGCACTCTCAGCCCATCCGTTCCAGCAGCAACAATCCCAAACAAAGTCCTACCCTCTCCCCCCGTTGACAGATACGACATCAGACCAACTTGGTTCTGCGCACGGGGCCCCCGCAGCAACAGCAGCAACAGCAGCAACAGCAACAGCAGCAACCGCAACAGCAGCAGCAGCAGCAGCTTCACCACAAGTCAGCACTCGAGCAGTCAACGGAGCCCGAAACCTCTCTCCCGCAGGCCTCCTGTCAGTAACAATGTCTACCAACGGTGGAATAGCTGTGCCCTCAGGCCCCAATCCAGTACCTCAACCGCAGCAACAGCAACAACCACCAGGTCTCCCAGGCATACCTGTACCGCCCTTTGAGGGCTCTAGGAGCCCCCCCAACAGCAAAAGTGAGTGAAGTCAAGACCTCACGAAACGTCTGGAGCTCAAGCTGATGACGCCCCTAGATCTATCCCACGTACCGTGCAAGTTCTTCCGGCAAGGAACATGTCAGGCTGGCAAGGCATGTCCCTTTTCACACTCCGCTGACCCCGCCTCGGACCAGGCACCGTGCAAGTACTTCCAGAAGGCAAGCCCCCTCCAGCAATCTACTTGTCATTCCACGGAGCCAGCCTCTAATGCGGATTATAGGGTAACTGTAAATTTGGAGCCAAATGCGCTTTGGCGCACATCCTACCAGATGGAAGGCGAGTCGGCAGGCATAGCTTCAACCATCTTGGACTGGGTGCCAAGACATATGTTGAGCCAAACCACACGTCTCGCTCAGCACTCCACAACTCTCTCGTCCAGGCCCAGATGATCCCCCCTACCCGCCCGCAATTTGGTGACATTCCAGAAGGATACCCCAACTACGTGGATCAGAGGTCTCAAGATCCACCTCACATGGCCGATGGAGGTTTTGCATCCCCGAGGGGAAATGAAATGTCTTCACCTCTTCTCAGCTCATCACACCGCACACTAGGACCACTGGATGCCACTCTCCCAAGTTCATTCGACTCTAATGGGGTTTCCTTCTATGCGAGACTGCTGCCAATTGCTGCATCAGTACCATCTAAATTTGGCTTAGAATCGCCCCCCATGTCCCTGCCACAGGAGTCCCGTGCCCTTAAGTCTCTCCATGCTTCTGCTTTTGGAGAGGAAGATACTGTAGGAGCTCTGGCGCTTTCACCACCAACAGGCGAGGACACCTTGGGGCACAGGCTACAGATGCAGTCTAGACTGCGTGCTCCGTATCTCTCTGCGAGTATGCCAAGGACTGGACTTATGCTTGGAGACTGGACTAAGGATAAGCTTCAAGGTGACCTATTGGAAAATATGGGCAATGGAGAGGACTTTATCCCTGGCAGTCTGATAAGCGACATCTTGACCCCTCAAGAAAATGTTATCCGCAATCGGCGGATGTCAGCAAATCATGAGGCAGCTTCAGGTTTTGCATTTGGTTCCCCGCGCGAGACAGGCAGTGCGGTGAGCTCTCCTATGGTTGGGTCCCCGTCTCGCTTCGGGCCTCTTTTCTCAAGGGCGAAGCGTGAGGAAGAGCCCACGTATGGTGGGCTTGGCCACGTTGGTTCACCTCTCCGCAACTCTTACCTTCAAAACGATAGCCCGCCATTTGGAAATCTGAACCGCACAACAGCTGGCGATGCTATCACATCTCCTACCAGGGTTTCAGCCCTTACCCAAAAGCTTGCAGATGCTCATATTGATGGCGATTTCGAGGGACAGATACCAGCTAAGATCAAATCACTATCTCGAGGTATCCCTTCAACATCGACGAGCTCTAAGGTGGTTAGCTCTATTGATGAAGAAATCCAATTCTCAATGGACGATGAAGATGATGGCTCAAAGAGACAACAACAGCAAACTGCAGCAATCCCCATTACTGGCAACAGGCGGCCCTCCGCGATTGGAATGGATGAGGGCTGGAATACTTTTGCAAAGCGTGATATAAAGCCTCTCCGCTAGAGCTATAACGTCTAGATTTCATCAGCACGATTCTTATGACTTATTGATCTATATCTGGGATGGCGGTTTGGAAAAGTAAACAAAAAGCATGCTGTGATGGTTTTGCGGAGTTAATGTCTTTTTATCTTATCTATTTAACCCTGGTTTCCCTATTGCGTTAATTGTTCTTCTGTATCATGGGTCGTTCCCCCTCATGGATGGTTTTCTTGACTCAATTTTTGATCACCTCCTAGTATAATCTCAGTCTGGAGTTCTACATCTATGGGTAGGGAATTTCCCCACTATTGGTTTCGACATCTCATGAGGTTAGCTGTGTGTTATAGTTGCTGTCTTATCTGCTTTGGTGTATGCCGACAGTACCTTGATGGTCAGTACAGAGAATGGGGCGTCAGATTGCATATAGAGTTGTACATTTTTCCACATTTGAGTCAACATCTTGTACGTGAAGCCATGCAAATTAACTGGGATGGTGCCAGAATTCACATCATAAACGCCAGGTAGTGACAAAATTGGACTTTATATATATCTTTATTTAAAGGATAGCCGAACAACATAACGTTTGTTTCATAGGGCTGAAGCTTGCCCAACCAACGATTTGCATGCCAACCAGACTATCAATTTCCACTTTCCACGTGAACACGAAGATTTCACTGACAACGCGATGGAAAGCCCAAATGAACAACGGGATTTCCACCATCCATATGATCCATACCCAATCCAGTTGGATTTTATGAATGCGCTGTACGATGCTATTGAGACTGGGTCCATAGGAATTTTCGAGTCCCCAACAGGTATGTAGATAGATACCGATTCGAAAAACTTTTGTGCATAAACAAGGCTAATAATTATAAAATCATTTAAAGGAACGGTAATTTGCAAAGCTATTTCCGGGTGTATATATGTTGGTTACTTACGTTTTTACTTTTTTTGCTCAGGGTAAATCATTAAGCTTGCTTTGCGGTTCATTGACGTGGCTGAGGGACCACAAGGCGAAATCACTCGACATAAATTTACAGAATGTAGAAGTAGGCAAGTTACTGAGAGTGAACCACGAATAGTAGCTGTTCAGAGTACTCATGGGATTTGCATAGATCCAAACGAGCCAGAATGGGTCAGGGAGTATGCCATCAAGGAGAAAAGGAATCGGTTACTCCGGGACAGGACCGACCTTGAGGAGCAGTTGAAGAAAATTAGGGAAAAAGAGCTGAAGGAGAAGCAATCATTGGAAAGGGGAGAGCAGAAGCCGAAGAGACAGGTATGGCAGTACAAGCTGTAAAACTCTGCAGTTCTCACTCACGTGTACTTGACAGAAAATTTCCGTTTCAATAGAGAAGGGGGATGATGAAGATGAGGACCAGTTTGTGCTGGATGATTACGACAGTGATGATGACAGGAAACCTTCTAGGAATCCCGGCCTAGGTTTGGAAGGCCTATCTTCCTCTACGAAGGAGATCCTGAAGAAGCTGGGCCACCGTTTTGAGGGGGATAAAATTGATGGCGATCTTGAACTACCTGACGAAATCAAAATATTCTACTGCTCACGGACACATTCTCAACTCACACAGTTTGTCAATGAGCTCAAGCGGATAAAAATGCCACCTGCAGTGCCTTTGGAGGATGATGAGCTTGAAGAGGAGGTAAAGCATCTTTCTTTGGGCTCAAGGAGGAATTTATGCATCAATACAAAGGTTCAGAAGCTTCAAAACCTCAATGCTATAAATGAGCGGTGTTTGGAGCTGCAGCAGTCAGGTAGGTGGGGTGGGATAGAGGTCTTCTTTGGAGCCGTTTTCCATGCTGATGAAGGTTGGCGAAGGTACCTCGCAGGAACATAGATGCCAGTTTCTTCCAGGAAAGGATGACCAAGTGGCGGTGAGAGATTTCAGAGATCACGCCTTAGCCCGGATTCGTGATATTGAGGAATTGGGGGAGTTGGGGAGGAAAATGGGGATATGCCCTTACTATGCCTCACGACCCACCCTCAAGCCCAGTGAGATCGTGACACTACCATATCCCCTTTTGCTACAAAAGTCAGCACGCGAGGCTCTGGGTATCTCGCTGAAGGGGCATGTGGTGATTATCGACGAGGCACACAACCTGATGGATGCAATATCAAATATACACTCAAACATGGTCACTCTTCCACAGATTCAGAAATCGCACAATGGTCTTGAGGTATACCTGACCAAGTTCCGAAATAGACTGAAAGGGAGTAATAAGGTACATGTGATGCAACTCCTGAAGCTCTTGAGTGGACTGATCTTGTATCTGGAAGGGAAGAAGGGAGAGGGTACCGTGGAGATGGGGGATTTACTCGCTACAAAGGGCATTGACCAGGTCAATATCTACAAGCTACAAAAGTACATTACAGAGAGCAAGCTAGCTCGGAAGGTCGAGGGCTACCTAGACTTCAAAGAGAGGAAAAAGTTGAAAGTTGAGAGGGGTTTCACCGCAGAAACAAAAACCACCCCCACACTCACTCACATTCAGAGTTTCCTTTCAGCATTGACAAATCCTTCTTCCGAGGGTCGTATATTTCACGGAATGACTGATCAGAAAGAAAAGTATTTGAAATACATGCTATTGGATCCAGCCCACAGTTTCAAAGATATTGTAGAGGATACTAGGGCAGTGATACTAGCTGGAGGAACCATGGAGCCTGTAAGTCCAACATATCCATGTTATTATTCCTTTGCTAAATCTGGTCTAGATGGGCGACTTTAAAACGCACCTTTTTCCATATGTTGCACCGGAACGCATCAAGACGCTGTCCTGCGGTCATGTAATTCCCAACGAAAACCTTCTCGCTTGGTCCGTGTGTACTGGACCTAGTCAACGTGAGCTCAAGTTCACGTATGATAGGAGAAATAATCTCGACATGGTATGCCACACTATGCCACACTATGCCCGCAATGACATTTTTGACAGGTTGCTTATTCTTTGCTTCTGACAGATTGATGATCTGGGGAGAGCTATTATCAATCTATGTTTGGTCATTCCTCATGGTGTAGTATGCTTTTTCCCCAGCTACGCCTACCTAGACTCGGTAGTTTCTCGGTGGCAGCAGAGTAGTAATCCCAATACGACATCAATCTGGGAGAGGCTAGGGCAGAGAAAAGCAGTAAGTTCAATATCAAACATTCCCAAGCCACAGATTTATTTGATACTGACAGCCGTGGTATAGCTATTTTCAGAATCAAAGAGTAGTAGTAGTGTGGAAGATACTCTTCGGGAATACAGCCATGCCATAGACTCTGGAAAAGGCGGTCTGCTCTTTTCAGTAGTCGGGGGTAAAATGTCCGAGGGTATCAATTTCAACGATAACCTTGGCCGTGGAGTAATCATGGTAGGGCTACCTTTCCCAAACAGCCAAAATGCCGAGTGGAGAGCAAAACTACAACATGTCGAAAAAGTGGCTGCACAAAATTCGACTGAATCTACTCTAGATTTTGCAAGAAATGCTGGGAGAGACTTTTACGAAAATGCCTGCATGAGAACAGTCAACCAGGGGATTGGAAGAGTTATTCGTCATAAACATGATTATGCGGTGATTTTGTTGCTTGATCAGCGTTATTCGCTGCAAAGAATTACGGGAAAACTTCCGGGGTGGATACGGGATCGTGTGGTTAATGGCGAACATAAGTCATTTGCGGACCTCATGAGGAGAACGGGTGTATTTTTCAGGGCAAAAGGGGAAGGGGGGGGAAAGGGGGGGGGAGGGGAGGGGAGGGGAGGGAGGGAGG
>Ga0307514_10001231_pt1 | contig 33814 bp, 33 predicted proteins | sample 16_EM_MG_FD_203088 | JGI IMG/M metagenome (GOLD analysis project Ga0307514, IMG submission 203088) | Populus trichocarpa ectomycorrhiza microbial communities from riparian zone in the Pacific Northwest, United States - 16_EM | ecosystem: Host-associated > Plants > Roots > Unclassified | place... | reverse complement strand
GGTTGGCGATCCGGAACGGCAGGTAGGTGTTGATGTCGGCATCGAGCGAGAGCCTCCCGCTCTGCACCACCTGCATCAGCGCTGCGCCCGTCACGGTCTTGCTGATCGAGCCGACGTTGATGACCGTGTCGGGCGTGAAGGGTGTTTTCGCGGCTTGATTCGCGTAGCCCCAACCCTGCATCCACACCACCCGCCGATCAAGGATGAGGGCCGCGGCCGCGCCGACGATCCCGGCGTCGTCCATCCGCTTCTGGATCCTGCGCTTCAACGCTTCGCCGGAAGCCATCGCGGCGCCGGGATCGGGCAAGGCTTGTGGCGCCGCCAATGCCGCCGCAGCCGGCTGTCCGGCCAGCACCAGGGCCGACATCATGCTGACCGATGCCACGGCCAGCGCCCACGATCTACCTGCGCCCATTGCATGTCCTCTTGCTCGAAATTCACACGATCAGTGCCTGGTCAAGCCTGCAAGCCTTTCGACTCGGACTTGGGCGGCACCCATGGCAGGCATCAGGATGCCACCACGACGCGCACCGGGCGAAGGTTTGCGACGAAGCGAGCCCTGAGCCGATAGGGCGCCCAAGACGCCCTCAAGTGATCGATGAACGGAAGCCTGCTGCGGTTCCGCGGCCCACTCGTTCTGCAGAACCTGATCGAGCTCGGCGCCTGAACGCGCTCGGTCGTTGTCCATCCTTCGGTGCATCCCGTGACCAATTCCATCATTCACGTGATCCCGCCCGGGACTCCCTGGGAGACCATCGATCCGCTTCTCGTCTGCGCGCATCACGTCGACCACTTCCCGCGGGGAATGGCGAACTGGGGCCGGTTGTCATTCCCGAGATCGGGCCTGCCGGTGCCACGCACGATTGGCGGAAGTATTTCGGCAAAAGAGTCCCCGGTCTTCCGGCGCCCCCCATCGTGGCTGACGGTTCGGCGAATGACCGCTTGCGGGCGCCATACTTGACACAGGAACTTCCGCCTGGGGTCGCCATGGAGAGCTCTGCATAGCGCCCCGTTGCTGCCTCTCGCCGCTTCAGACAAGTGACCTCGAACTGGTCATTCGGCTTCCTGCTGGACCAGGCTGTCGCGCTCCGCGAAGATGCCTGCCATCACCGCCGCGTTCTTGGTTCCCCAGGTGCACAGCGGGATGATCGCGTCGGCCAGACTGCGGCCGAGCGGGGTCAGCGCATAGTCCACGCGCGGCGGTACTTCGTTGTAGCTTGTCCGCGCCAGCACCCTATCGGCCTCCAGATCCTTCAGCGACTGGATGAGCACCTTGTCGCTGACGCCCTCGACCAGTCGCTTCAGTTCGCCGTAGCGCTTCGGGCCGTCGCGAAGGAAGAACAGGACCAGCGGTTTCCACTTGCCCGAGATGACGCCGCGCTCGACGGCATCGAGCAGGACGCCGACCAACTCGCCAGGACCTTGAAATACAACAACGGCCGTCACGACGACCTGAAGCGCGAGCCGGCCGACACCCGCCTCATGTGAACTTGGCAAGAAAGAAATCTTTATGAACTACGCAATCATCGGCTTCGGCCGGATCGGCCAGGCACTGGCCAAGGCGTTTGCCCGAAGCGGCATCGCCGTCTCCATCGCAACCACGCGCAACCCGGAAAGCTTCGCATCCGACGCGGCCGCGATCGGACCGCAGATAAGTCCCACCACATTAACGGAGGCCGCCAAGGCGGACGTCGTCTTTCTGGCTGTGCGGTTTGAATCGCACACAGATGTCGGGGGTGCGCTTTCCGACTGGCACGGAAGAACCATCATCGACGTGAGCAATGCCTATGGCGTGCCTCCCGAAACCTTGGGAGGACAGCCCTCATCCAGGTTCGTTGCACAGGCCTTCCCTGGTGCCCGACTGGTCAAGGGCTTCAACCATCTGGGCGCTGCCGTCCTCGACCAGGATCCCGCTGTGCACGGCGGAAAGCGAGTCGTGTTCCTGGCGAGCGATGATGAAGGCGCGGCAGCAGAGATTGGCGAGCTCGCGAAAAAGCTCGGCTTCGCGCCGATCCAGCTTGGCGGGCTTTCCGAAGGTGGACTGCTCGTGCAGGCACGCGGAAACAGCTGGGGTCGCCTGATCTTCAAGGACCTGGTCAAGTTCGAGTGATGAGAAGACGCTCGAATCGGGTCGAGCACGATCCGATTCGAGCCTGCCGGAGAAGACACGATGAGCACCAAGGTCAAGGTCGTGAAGAACTTCTTCGCCGCCATCTACCGAGGCGACAAGCAGACTCCGCCGGCGCCCGTTCATTGATTTTGGCGCAGAGGTCGCCCCGCCGAAATCGAACTCTAAGCCATCGGACGCGGTCCGAAATTCGGGCTGCCTTCTGTGAAACTCTCCCCCGGTTGAATTGGCCGTTGTGCCAGTATCCGAAGTACCCGCGTTACGCCGGCCCGGCGAACGACCCCAACGCCGCGAAGATGGCATCGAACTACACCTGCAGTTAGGGCCGAGTCGGGGCCCGGCCGAACAAGGCGGCGCATCGAGACCCGTGGGCGGGCAGTCGCCGCGGCGACGCGGCGGTGCACACGATTCACGTTGCCAAAGTTGCGCGCCGGGGTGCAGGCTCTCAGGTGGTCAGCGCGTCCCCGCGGCGCGGGTCGCCGTGGAATGGCCCCGCCCTGCGACGGCCGCCGGCCCGCGTTTCGGTGCCGCGGCCGCGGCTGCGTGGCGGTTGCGCGCCGCCGTCATCTGCGGCATGTGGCTTTCGATCCAGTCCGTCAGGCCCACGACCTGGCGCGAGGCGTCGCGGCCCAGCGGCGTCAGGCTGTACTCGACATGCGGCGGCACCACGTCGTGCGCCACCCTCAGCACCAGGCCGTCGAGTTCCAGCCATTGCAGCGTCTGCGCCAGCATGCGTTCACTGACGCCGCCGATGGCCCGCCTCAGTTCAGCGAAGCGGTGTGTGCGCTTGGTCAGCACCATCAGCACGAAAAGTCCCCAGCGGCTGGTCATGTGCTTCAACACTTCGCGCGACGGGCAGGCCTCGGCGAGCAAGTCCCCTCGCGCCGTGCGGCCCCCCTTCGGGCGCCGGGCTCCAGGGTCCTTCGGATGGGCGGATTCACTTACTTCCATGCACGTACTTTCAAAAAGTAATCATTGATTCTAGAGTGGCGCCTCGTCATTCACTTCACCGTCTCACCATGACCACCGCCACCTCCATCGCCATCACCGGCGCCACCGGTCAACTGGGCCGCCTCGTCGTCGCCGCGCTGAAGCAGCGCGTTGCCGCCGAGCAGCTGCTCGCCCTGGTCCGCACGCCGGCCAAGGCCGGCGACCTGGGCATCGCCGCCCGAGCCGCCGACTGCACCAGCCCCGACACCCTGCCCGGCGCGCTGGCCGGCGTGCAGACGCTGCTGCTGATCTCGTCCAGCGAGGTCGGCCAGCGCGAAGAGCAGCACCGCAATGTCATCGACGCAGCACGTGCGGCCGGCGTCGGGCGCATCGTCTACACCAGCCTGCTGCGTGCCGATGTCTCCACGCTCAGCCTGGCCAGCGAGCACCGCGCGACCGAGGCCATGCTGAAAGCCAGCGGCGTCGCCTACACCCTGTTGCGCAATGGCTGGTACACCGAGAACTACACCGGTGCCATCCCCGGGGCCTTGGCCGGTGGCGCGCTCATCGGCAGCGCCGGCGAGGGGCGCATCGCGTCGGCCGCGCGCGCCGACTACGCAGAGGCTGCGGCCGTGGTGCTGACGACGCCGGGACAAGAAGGCCGCACCTACGAACTGGCCGGCGACACGTCGTACACGCTGGCCGAGTTCGCGGCCGAGCTGTCGCGCCAAACCGGGCGTTCGATCCCCTACCGGAACCTGACGCCGGCCGAGTACGCGAACGCGCTGGCCGGCTTCGGGCTGCCGCCAGCGTTGGCCGAAGCGATCGCCGGCTGGGACTTCGAAGCCTCCAAGGGCGCCCTGTTCGACGATGGCAAGGCGCTGTCGCGCCTGATCGGCCGGCCGACGACGCCGCTGGCACAGGTGATCGCCGCCGCCTTGAAGGCGTCCTGAAGGGCGCCATCACACTCTCGCCATCGTCAATGGAGATTGACGTCCCCTTCCGGACGAGTCGATGCAATTCACATCGCCATCGAGGCACGCGTTGCCGACACCCGCACCGCGGCGCGTTCGGGACGGGAAAGTCTTTTTCATTCGTTGGGCTCGAACGCCCGCACATCGGAGCTCCCGTGCAAACCACTTTCCATGCCCTTGTCATTGCGTTCCTGCTTGCCGCCTCTCCGGCGCTGCGAGCGCAGGTTCCGGTCCTCGCAAATCCGAACCAAGAGCAAATGCTGATCGGCAGCGATCCCAAGGCAGTCATGAACAAGCGGTTGGTCTACGACTTCTGGCGTGAGGTCTTCGAAGGCGGACACATGGAACTGGCCGAGAAATACATGGCTGATTCCTATGTCCAACACAACCCGAACGTCGCCACCGGACGAGCAGCATTCGTGGACTTCTTCAGCAAGGTCGCCAAGCCCAAGCCGATCGAGCCCAAGATCAAGGCCCCATTGGTCGCCGTCGTAGCCGAAGGAGATTTGGTCGTACTTGCCTTCGCGCGCGAGGGCATCGATCCGAAGGACGCGACGAAGAAGTACACAACGACGTGGTTTGACATGTTCCGCATCGAGAACGGCAAGATTGCAGAACACTGGGACCCGGCCACGAAGCAGTAGGCCGACGGCACCGTGTCGGCGCGACCACAGTCACAGGCTGCCAACCTCAGGCGGGCGGCAACCGGATTGCTGGTTCGTAGCGTGCGCGACGACAGCGGCAACCCCGACGTAAAGTGCTTTGCTGCGGCAAGCGCGCTCGGCGGATCGTCCAGAAGCTCGTCGAAGCGCCCACGGGCTGAACGTGCGCCGCGGAACGCCAATCGGCATGGGCTTCGCGCTTGGGCGTGTGCCACTGCCCGGCCGTGTAGTGCAAGGCCCGTCCCGGCAAGCTCCTGGGCAACACGCTGTGCAGGTTGGCCAGCAGCAGCTTCTCGATCTCGCTGAGCACCGGCACACTGTCGTGCTGGCGTCGCCGCGTGAGCTCTGCGGGACCGACGCTTGTACGATGGTGATACAGGTCTCGACCAACTGGGTAGTGGCAGTGGCCGGATCGCAGCGAAAAATTCTGGGGTATGAGTGGGGGCATCACTCACAGCCATGTAAATGGATCTCAACAAAAACATGAACTTAGGTACACCATGAAACTCGCCACCTGGAACGTGAATTCGCTGGCCGTGCGGTTGCCGCAGTTGCTGGACTGGCTTGGCCAGCATCAGACGGATGTGGTGGTGCTGCAGGAAACGAAACTGACGGACGACAAGTTTCCGCACGAGGCGCTGAAGGAAGCCGGCTATCACGCGCAGTGGTTCGGCCAGAAGACCTACAACGGCGTGGCGCTGGTGTCGCGCGAGCCGGCGACCGATGTCGCGCGCAACATCTTCGGCTTCGAAGACGAACAGGCACGGGTGATCGCGGCAACAGTGAACGGCGTGCGCGTGGTCGGCGCGTATTTCCCGAACGGCCAGGCACCGGACAGCGACAAGTTCGTCTACAAGATGGGCTGGCTGACGGCGCTGCGCCGTTGGCTGGCAGACGAAATGGCCCAGCACCCGCAACTGGTGCTGATGGGCGACTTCAACATCGCGCCGGAGGACCGCGACGTGTATGACCCGGTTGCCTGGGCCGGGCAGATCCACTGCACGCCCGAAGAGCGGGCGCACTTCCAGGCGCTGATCGCGATGGGCTTCGTCGACGCGTTCCGGCTCTTCGAGCAGCCGCCCAAGAGCTGGAGCTGGTGGGACTACCGCAACCTGGCGTTCCGCAAGAACCAGGGCCTGCGCATCGACCACATCCTCGTCAGCCAGGCGCTGAAGCCGCGGGTCACGGCCTGCGTGATCGACAAGCTGCCGCGCAAGAACGAGCGACCCAGCGACCACGCACCGGTGGTCATCACCATCGACTGACATCGACAAGCGCCACGGCCAGAGGCTTGCAGGCCTGGCCGCATCAATCGTCCAGCGCGAGTTCCTGGATCTTGCGAGTGATGGTGTTGCGGCCAATGCCCAGCTTTTGCGCCGCCTCGATGCGGCGACCGCGGGTGATGGCCAGCGCAGTGCGGATCAGCCGTGCTTCGAACTGACGGGTCAGCAGGTCCCAGACCTCGGGCGAACCGGCTTCCAGCAGGCGCTTGGCCTCGGTTTCGAGGTCCTGCAACCAGGGTGCCTCGCCGCTGCTGCTGGGCGCAGCTGCCACGCCGGCTGGCGCCGCTGCTGCTGCCATCACAGGCGTGGGAACGGCGTGGTTGCCAGGCTGCGGTGCCGCCGGCTGCGGCGAATAGCCACCTTGCGGCAGCGCACGCGCAGTCTCGGCGGGATCGACGTGCAGGCTGTTGACCGACACCGCTGGCACCGGGCCGAGGAACTCGGGCGGCAGGTCCTTGGACTCGATGACCTGGGCCGGTGCCATCACGGTCAGCCAGTGACAGACGTTTTCCAGCTGGCGCACGTTGCCCGGGAACTCGAACAGCTTGAGCCGCTCCAGCGCGTCGTCGGTGATGCGCTTGGGCTCCACGCCCAGTTCCTTGGCGCTCTTCTGCAGGAAGAAACGGGCCAGCGCCGGGATGTCCTCGTTGCGTTCGCGCAGCGGCGGCAGGCGCAGCCGGATCACGTTCAGGCGGTGGAACAAGTCCTCGCGGAAGCCGCCCTCGCGCACCCGCTGTTCCAGGTTCTGGTGGGTGGCGGCGATGACACGCACATTGCTGCGCAATGGCTGGTGGCCGCCCACGCGGTAAAACTGGCCGTCGGACAGCACGCGCAGCAGCCGGGTCTGCAGGTCAAACGGCATGTCGCCGATTTCGTCCAGGAACAGCGTGCCGCCATCGGCCTGCTCGAAGCGGCCGCGCCGCATGGTCTGCGCGCCAGTGAAGGCGCCGCGCTCGTGGCCGAACAGCTCGGACTCCAGCAGGTCCTTGGGGATGGCTGCGGTGTTGATCGCGATGAACGGGCCGTTGCTGCCCAGGTCGCCGCGCGGGCTGTGGCGGTGCAGCGCGCGGGCCACCAGCTCCTTGCCGGAGCCGGACTCGCCGGTGATCAGCACCGTGACATTGCTCTGCGACAGGCGGCCGATGGCGCGGAACACGTCCTGCATCGCCGGCGCCTGGCCGAGGATCTCGGGTGCCGGTGCGCCGCGCTCGTCATTGACCTCTTCGCGCAGGCTTTCTTCGACCGCACGGCGGATCAGCTCCACCGCCTTGGTCAGGTCGAAGGGCTTGGGCAGGTATTCGAAGGCGCCGCCCTGGAAAGCCGACACGGCACTGTCCAGGTCGGAGTACGCGGTCATGATGATGACCGGCAGATTGGGCATGCGCTCCTTGACCTTGGCCAGCAGTTCCAGCCCGGAGCCACCCGGCATGCGGATGTCGCTGACCAGCACCTGGGGCTCGTCATCCGCCAGCGCCGCCAGCACGTCGCGGGGGTTGGCAAAGCTGCGCACCGGCAACTGCTCGCGGGCCAGGGCCTTCTCGAGGACGAAGCGGATGGATTGATCGTCGTCGACGATCCAGATGGGTTTCATTCGAGCGGTCGTTAGGTCTTGAAAGCCAAGGAAAGGCCGCTCCCAAATTGAACCACCCAGCGCGGGCCACCGCCATTGGCGGCCCGGGGGTGTCCTCGCTTCAGGGCAACGGAATCACGATCTTGAAGACCGTGCGTCCCGGTTCGCTGTCACATTCGATCATGCCCTGATGTTGCTGCACAAAGGTCTGCGCCAGCGTCAGCCCTAGCCCTGAGCCGCCCTCCCGCCCCGATACCAAGGGGAAGAAGATGCGTTCTCGCAAGCTTTCGGGGACGCCCGGTCCGTTGTCCTGGATATGCAATTCCAGTGCCAGTCGATTGCGCTGCTTGCCAATCGTCACCTGCCGGGCAATGCGGGTGCGCAGCACGATCTGCGCGTCACCGGCGTCGATGCGCTCGGCCAGCGCCTGGCTGGCGTTGTGCACGATGTTCAGCAAGGCCTGGATCAGTTGCTCGCGGTCGCCGCGGAACTCGGGGATGGAGGCGTCGTAGTCACGCACCACCTCCAGCCCGCGCGAATGCTCGGCCAGCACCAGCGAGCGCACCCGCTCGCAGACCTCGTGGATGTTGACGTCCGTCACCACATGCGGCTTGCGGTGCGGCGCCAGCAGCCGGTCGACCAGCAACTGCAGCCGGTCGGCCTCGTGGATGATGACCTGGGTGTATTCGATCAGCTCGGGCGACGGCAGGTCCATTGCCAGCAGCTGCGCCGCACCGCGGATGCCACCCAGCGGGTTCTTGATCTCATGCGCCAGGTTGCGGATCAGTTCCTTGGTGACCTGGGCCTGGCCCAGCGCACGCTCCTCGCGGTCCTGCTTGGTCTGCTGCTCGATCTCCAGCATTTCAACCAGGATGCGGGTGTGCGAATGCTCGGTCTGGCTGACGATGATGTGCACCGGCAGCGGCTCGTGATGACCGACCACCGCGCGGCGCAGCGCACCTTCGAAGCGGCGGGTGGCGAATTCGTTGCGGGCGACTGCATCGATCGCCTCGCTGAGCGCCGCCGGTTCGCGGAACCACTCCAGCATGCTGCGTTTGAGCAGCGCCTTGCGCGACATGCCGATGACTGACTCCAGCACCGAATTGACGAACAGGCAGGTCCCGTCAGGCTGGACCACGGCCACCATCGTGGCCAGCAGGTCGAAGGTTTCCCAGGCCTTGGCCTCGGCCGACTCGCGCGGGCGCAGCAGCTTCACGACGGCAGCTTGCCGAGTTCGCGGCGCAGTGCGGCCACGTCGGCTTCCTTGCGGCTGATGGCAGCCTTCAGGTCGGACACGCGGTCCTGGTACTTCTGGAAATTGCGCTCGTCGCCGCGGCGCTCGGGCTCGCCGTTGTTGTACTCGCGCTTCATCGCTTCGAGCGCCGCTTCTTCCTTGCGCAACTCGTCGTCGAGGATGCGGCGGGCATCGGTGTCGCGGCTTTTCTGCTCGGAGGAATCCACGCGCTCGCCGTCGGAACGAGCGGTGGTCGCCGGACCGGCTGGCGCCTTCACCCTCGGGCCGGCGATCGTCGTCGGCTGCTGGGCCTCGCGCGCCTTGCAGCCACGCTGCTCGGCTTCCTTCGAAGTGATGGTGTTGGTGAAGACATTGCCTGGGCAGATGTAATACACCGACGGTGATTGGGCCTTCGCCTGTCCCGCACCGGCCAGCAGCGCCATGCACGCGGCAACGGCAAGAAAACCACCGGCGACACCGCCGGACAAACCGCGTGAAGCACGGATGTCACTGAGGACTGGAGGCATGGGAAATGACAGGGCAGACAACCGCATGGCCGGCATTGTGAACCGAAAAAAAAGGGACGGCGCAAGCCGTCCCTCTTCCGTTACCAATGATCCGTGAAGGATCACAGGGCGTAGTACATGTCGTATTCGACCGGGTGCGTGGCCATGCGGAAACGCGTGACTTCCTGCATCTTCAATTCGATGTAGGCGTCGATGTACGCATCGGTGAACACGCCGCCCTTGGTCAGGAACGCGCGGTCCTTGTCCAGGTAGTCCAGCGCCTGGTCAAGGCTGTGGCAGACGGTCGGGATCTTCGCGTCTTCTTCCGGCGGCAGGTGGTACAGGTCCTTGGTGGCGGCTTCGCCCGGGTGGATCTTGTTTTCCACGCCGTCCAGGCCGGCCATCAGCAGCGCGCTGAAAGCCAGGTACGGGTTGGCCGAAGGATCCGGGAAGCGTGCTTCGATGCGGCGGCCCTTGGGGTTCGCCACGTACGGAATGCGGATCGAGGCCGAGCGGTTCTTGGCCGAATAGGCCAGCTTCACCGGGGCTTCGAAGCCGGGCACCAGGCGCTTGTACGAGTTCGTGCCGGGGTTGGTGATGGCGTTCAGCGCGCGGGCATGCTTGATGATGCCGCCGATGTAGTACAGCGCGAATTCCGACAGGCCTGCATAGCCGTCACCAGCGAACAGGTTCTTGCCGTCCTTCCAGACCGACTGGTGCACGTGCATGCCCGAACCGTTGTCGCCAACGATGGGCTTGGGCATGAAGGTCGCGGTCTTGCCATAGGCATGGGCGACGTTCACGATGATGTACTTCTGCAGCTGGACCCAGTCAGCGCGCTCGACCAGCGAGCTGAACTTGGTGCCGATTTCCATCTGGCCCGCGTTCGCCACTTCGTGGTGGTGCACTTCGACCGGAATGCCCATCTGCTCGAGCAGCAGGCACATTTCCGAGCGCATGTCCTGCGCCGAGTCGACCGGGGGCACGGGGAAGTAGCCGCCCTTGACCGAAGGACGGTAGCCGCTGTTGCCGTGCTCGTATTCCTTGCCGCTGTTCCAGGCAGCTTCTTCGGATTCGATCTTGAAGAAGCAGCCGGACATGTCGTTCGCCCAGCGCACGCTGTCGAAGACGAAGAATTCGGGTTCGGGACCGAAGTAGGCCACGTCACCCAGGCCCGAGGACTTCATGTAGGCCTCGGCGCGGCGGGCCAGCGAACGCGGGTCGCGCTCGTAGGGCTTGCCGTCATGCGGGTCGATCACATCGCAGGTCAGGATCAGCGTCGGCTCTTCGAAGAACGGGTCGACGTTGGCGGTGTTCGGGTCCGGCATCAGCAGCATGTCGGAGGCTTCGATGCCTTTCCAGCCAGCGATGGAGGAACCGTCGAACGCGTGGCCCGAGGTGAACTTGTCTTCGTCAAAGGCGGACACAGGCACGGTCACGTGCTGTTCCTTGCCACGGGTATCGGTGAAGCGGAAGTCCACGAATTTGACTTCGTTTTCCTTCACCAGCTTCATCACATCGGCGACGGTCTTGGCCATCAATAAGGCTCCTGGCGGATGAGTTGTTCAACAGGGTGCTTGGTCGCAATTCCCCGACACTGGCCAGCCCTCGAGCCAGCCCACGGGTGCACCACGGCGCCGGCGAATGTAGCAGAAACCATGCCCAGAAATGGGGAGCGAAGGGGGCGTGGACCCCGTGGCCAGACGCCGCGAATCGCCCTCGCCAAGACCCGATTTGCACCAAGCCGGGACAGCCAACCCCGGCCAGGCAGCAGCGCACAGCGCCGAAGGTGCAATATTTTGTGTCGTGAATCCGGGCATCGCCAGCGCCTGGGCCGGGCAAGGCTTCGTGCGCACCAAATTGGAATTTCGTTGAACCAATTCGGGGCGACGTTGCCAAATCGGGGCACACCCCGCCGACGCAGGCTCAGGCCAGGTCGAAGCGCAAGCCTTCGAAAGCGGCCAAGCCCTGTTGCAACTGCGCGAAGGCTGCCGCGACGCTGCCCGGCTCGCCCTTCACGCCCAGCTCGATGTGCTTGCCGCGCTGCGGGTGATCGACGCTGGGCAGGCTGAAGACGCGCACGCCGGGGAACTGGGTTTCCAGCGTTTCCATCAGCGGCGTCAGTGTCGCTTCCATGCCACCATAGACGAACAGCGAGCGCTCTTCATGGGCCAGCGGTGCCAGCTCGGCGTACCGGGTCGCCAGCACCCACTCGATCATCGGATGCGCCATCACCGGGAAGCCCGGCACGAAGTGCACATGGCCGACGCTGAAGCCCGGGATCTTGTTGTACGGGTTCGGGATGATGCGCGCGCCCTCGGGGAACACGCCCATGTTGAGCCGGTGCACGTTGTCCGGCCGGTCCGGCTCCCAGGTCGTGCCCTGCTCCGCGGCCACGTCGCGCATGCGCTCCTCGATCAGGGCCTTGGCCTCGGGATGCAGCACCAGCGGCCGACCGGCGGCCAGCGCGGCGCACTGGCGGGTGTGGTCGTCCGGCGTGGCGCCGATGCCGCCGCAGGAGAACACCACTTCGCCGGAGGCCATGGCCTCGCGCAGGGTTTCGGTGATGCGCGAGCGCTCGTCGCCCACGTAGCGGGCCCAGGCCAGTTGCTGGCCACGCGCGGCGAGCAACTCAATGACCTTGGCCATGTGCTTGTCCTGGCGGCGGCCGGAGAGGATCTCGTCGCCAATGATGATCAGACCGAAGTTCATCGTGCGGGGCAGTTGAGGTGAATGAAGGGTCAGGCCGGCGGCAGCACGGGCGGTTGCGGTGGCACGTCGCGCTGGAAGTCGTAGTCGGAACCGGGCCCGGCGACCGACAGCTCGCGCAGGTCAGTCGCCTGGCGGGCCGCGGCGGCGGCATTGCCGGCGACGATCAAACGGTCGTCGCGCAGGGCGCCCAGGCAGTAGTGCACAAACCAGAGCGCGGAAAACGCGAACACCAGCGTGTAAAGCCAGATCGACACGACGATCAGGAACGGAGCCAGGATCAGCGTGGCGGCGCTGACGGCCCACAGCAGCGTGGGTGCGGCGCCCAGGTAGCCGGTGATCACGCCGATGAACAGCAGCGGCCAGTGGTGGCGCTCGCGAATGCGCAGCCGCTCGGCTTCGCTGGCGTGTTCGGCCAGCGCGTCGAAGCTCATGACCTTGGTGGTCAGCCAGCCCCAGATCAACGGCGGGATGATCAGCGCCAGCGGCGGGACCAGCCACAGCGGCGCGCTCAGCAGCAGCGCCACCAGCGCCAGCAGCGTGGCGCCCAGCGACACGGCCAGCCCACGCCAGAAGTTGCCGCCACGCAGGCGCTCCAGGCCAGGGAAACGCCGCTCGGCCACCAGGCTCACCAACGATGGCGTCATGAAGGCGGCAACCAGCAGCAGCGACAGCACGACGACCACCGGAATTGCCACCGCCAGCACGATGATGATGGCCATCATGGCCCGGAAGCTGGTGCCCGCATGCAGGTCCAGCCAGCGCAGCACGGCCTCGGTCAGCGACCAGGTTTCCAGCCAGTTGCGCACGCCGTCAACGGCCGGCTCGTAGAAGAAGTAGCCGGTCACCAGCGTCAGGCCGCCCGCCACCACGAGCGGCAGCAGGGTCAGGCCAATGACACGCGGCATGAAGAGATAGGCCGCCGCGCGCCAGACCGAATCAAGCAGGAGTTTCATGGCGCGCAAGCATACGGCAGCGTGGCCATGAACCCTGGGTGGGCCGTGGCGTTCTTTCAGCTCGCCTGGCGGCGTGAGAACAGTCGCTGCAGGCCCAGCCACTGCTGGCGCCAGAAACCGCGGCCGTAGTCGCGCCCACCCGCTTCGGGCAGCTGGTCGCGAATGCCGGTGGCCGGCCATTCGGCGCCGAAGTGCGCGCTGCGGAACAACAGGTCCCAGACAGGAAACAGCACCGCGAAGTTGTGCCCGCCCAAGGTGCCCTGGCCCTTGGACTCATGGCCGACGCCGATGGCGTGATGCAGCCTGTGGAAGCGCGGGCCGACCAGCAGCCGCTCGCCCAGCCAGCCGAAATGCAGCCGGGTGTTGGCATGCGCCAGGTTCTCGATCAGCTGCGACAAAGCGACCAGCGCAACGAACTGCCCCGGCGCCACGCCGATCAGCCGCGCCAGCAGCACAAACGCGCTGTCGATCAGCAGGTCGTCCAGCAGGTGGTTGCGGCTGTCGGTCCACATCGTCATGTGGCGCTGGCTGTGGTGCAGCGAGTGCAGCGCCCACCACCATTCGAACTGGTGCTGCGCCCGGTGCAACAGGTAGTTGGCCAGGTCGAACACCAAGAGGTAGGCGACGAAGCCAGCCAGCGCGGTGTCGGTCAGGCCCGGCCACCATGGCGCGATCCACTGGTCCAGGTGCCAGGCGCCGTAGCCGGCCAGCGCCAGACCGCCGAACAGCGCGTCCCACAGCGGGTCGATGGCCAGGAACAGCCCGACGCGGAACAGCCCGAGCCGGTGCAGCAGCGTGTAGAGGAAGTCGATGAAGATCGCGTGGCGGCGCTCGGCACGGCGAGCAGGGTCGGCTGGTGCCGCTTCGCCCGGCCACCAGCGCTGCAGCGGCCCGATCAGCGCAACGATGATCACCAGCTGGATCAGACCGACCAACAGCCAGCCGGTCGCGTCAAACGCGTCTTCCAGGTATGCACCCCAACCCATGGAGAACAGCAGGGGCTGCACCACCGCTTCGTACAACCACTGCTGGGCCAGGCCGAAGACATCGGCGACCCAATCGAAAACAGACGACAAGACCTGCATGACGCCCGTTACTTTGCCACCGCTTCGTCGGCCTTGAAGAGGCTGCGGTATTGCGGGTGCTCGCGCAGCGTGGCGAAGCACATGCCACGCGCCTTCAGACCCGTGATCAGCGGCGCCAGCACCGCAGGCGCCCAAGGATCCTGGCGCGACCAGATGCCCAGGTGCGCGAGCAGGATGTCACCAGGCTGGATGTCGCGCAGCGCCTTTTGCAGCAACTGCGCATTGGGGTACTTGTCGCTGGGCAACTCGTCCCCCAGGAAGCCGGCCGCGGACCACGGCACATGCGCAAACCCGCAGGCCTTGGCAGCAGCCAGCAGCGCTGGCGAGGTCTTCCCTCCAGGCGCGCGGAACAGCGGCGCCATCGTCGCACCGGTCATCTCGTGGAAGCGCGTCGCGCTGCGCTTGAGTTCCTGGCAATAGTCCGCCGCGGTCCACTCCAGCGTCTTGCCGTTCTGCGGGCCTGCCGAGGGCTTCATCACGAAGCGGCCACCGGGCTTGTCCGCGCGCCAGTAGACGTGGTCGAAGGTGTGGCTGCCAAACACGTGGCCTTCGGCCGCGCGGGCCTTCCACCACGGCGCCCATTGGTCGTCCAGGCTGCTGCCGCCGTCCAGCGTCTTTTCGTTGGCCAGGAAAAACGTGACCTTGACCTGCTCCCGCGTCAGCACCTCGGCGATCAGCGGCGCCACGCCCATGTGGCCGGTGTCCAGCGTCAGGTAGACCGGCTTGTCGCAGTTCGCCGCGGCAGCCAAACCGCTCTGCGCCGCCAGCAACATGGCCAAGGCCAGCGCGCCGGCCTTGCGAACCACCTCCTTATTGACGCGGCACATGGTCCAGCGTCCAGACGCCGTGCGGCGAGCGGCCCACCGGGATCTGGCGCACGACCTTCTTGTCGATGATGTCGACCACGCTGATCTTGCGGGCCCAGCGTGAACTGACCAACAAAGTGCGGCCATCGGCCATCAGGTCCAGGCAGTCCGGGCCGCCGGGGCCAGGCAGTTCGCTCACCACCGTCATGGTCTGCGTGTCGATCAGGCTGATGGTATTGGCCACGCGGTTGCTGACGAAGATGTGGCGCTTGTCGCCCATCGCGCGGAAGGCGTGTGCGCCCTCGCCCGTCTGGATGCGCTTGACCAGCTTCGCCGGGCCATTGGACACGTCGTAGACCTCGACGAAGCGGTCGCCGGTCAGGCCGACGAACAGCGTCTTGTCGTCGGCCGTGAGGTATACGTCGGCCGGCAGCTTGCCGGTCGGCACGCGCCAGCGCACCGCTTGCGAGGCCAGGTCGATCACGACCAGTTCGTCGCTGTCCTGCATGGTCGCGTAAATCGTCGTGCTCTTGCTGTCGATCCACTGGTGGCTGGGCGTCTTGCCGGTAGGCACGCGCTTGACCAGCTTCATCGGCTCGGCGGCGTTCTCGGGCTGCCACTTGTAGATGTCCACGTGGTTCAGCCGGTTCGCCAGGGTGACGAACCACTTCATGTCCGGCGAGAAGCGCAGCTGATACGGATCCGAAATGCCACCCAATGTACGCTGCACCTTGGCGGTCAGCGGGTCGATGAAGGTCAGCGAATCACTCAGCGCATTGGCCACCAGCAGCGACTTGTCGTCGGGCGTGAGGTAGAGATGGTGAGGCTCCTTGCCGACCGGAATGCGTTCGCGCTCGGTGAAGGTGACCGGGTCCAGCACGCTGACGCTGGCATCCAGCGAGTTCAGCACGAAGATCGGGCGCTGGCCGGGCGGCGGCACTGTCACAGCGGCGGCACTGGCCGTGGCTGCCGGCTCCGGTGCTGCCATCAGCAACGAGGTCGACAGACAACCGACAGCCAGCAACAGGGCCTGCAACGCCGGCAGGCGGCGCGCCTTCAAGGGAAATACGGCAGACAAATTCACTGAAACAGGACCCTGAACGGAGCAACATGCCAGTTTAGCCGCCCTGCCTTGCCGGTCCCCGAATAACCGGCATCTCCCTGCAGCGAGCTTGCGTTGGCGCAAGCCCGCTGCCGCCGTTGCCGTGGCAGTGGCTCAGTCGTCGTCGCCGCCCAGCAGGCCACCCAGCAGGCCCGCACCGGCAAAGCCGCCCAGGACCGAGCCCTCCTCGCGGCTGCCGCCGTTCTGCGGCGCCGCGGCGAAAACGCGGCTGGCCAGGCGCGAGAACGGCAGGCTTTGCAGCCAGACCGTGCCCGGGCCGGTCACTTTGGCGAAGAACAGGCCTTCGCCGCCGAACAGCGCGGTCTTGATCTTGCCGACGTACTGGATCTCGAAATTGACGTTCGGCGTCATCGCGACGATGCAGCCGGTGTCGATCAGCAGCGTCTGGCCAGGTTGCAGTTCACGCCGCAGCACGGTGCCGCCGGCATGCACGAAGGCCAGCCCGTCGCCCTCGAGCTTCTGCATGATGAAACCTTCGCCGCCAAAAAAGCCGACCGAAAGCTTCTGCTGGAAGTAGATGCCCAGCGACACGCCACGCGCCGCGCAGAGGAATGCGTCCTTCTGGCAGATCAGCATGCCGCCGAGCTGGCGCAGGTCCATCGGCAGGATCTTGCCGGGGTAAGGCGCAGCAAAGGCCACGCGCTTCTTGCCGTCCACCTGGTTGGTGTAGACGGTGGTGAACAGCGATTCGCCGGTGACCAGCCGCTTGCCCGCCCCCAGCAGCTTGCCGAACAGGCCGCCGCTGGACTTGCTGCCGTCGCCGAACACCGTGTCCATCGAGATACCGGCGTCCATGTACATCATGCTGCCGGCCTCGCCGACCGCCGCCTCGCCTGGGTCGAGTTCGACCTCGACAAACTGCATCTCCGAGCCCTTGATCTCGTAGTCCACCACATCCATCGCCATGGCGATCACTCCCCGTTAGGTAAGTCTGCAAAGAGGCGAATGGTACAAAAGCCCGCGCCCGCCGGCCGCGTGTTGCTGCATCCCCAATTCAAGGGGGACCTCAAGGTAACGCAATGCAACCTGCGTTGGCACAATGACGCGGCGCCTCGTCGCGTCATGCGTGCAACTGGGTATGGCTGCCAAGCCAGCCGCCAACCACACTGGCCGGATGCCCATGCCACGCCCCACTCCTGCCGTGCCCGCCGCTGCTGTGTCCAAGCTCCCCATCGTCCACCCCGGAACGCCGGCTCGCAACCATGCCCAGGCCGGCCGCATCGGGCCCTGGCCGCTGGCGCTGCTGGCGGCCGTGGCGGTGATGGGCGGGCTGTGCGTGTTCACCTACGCCGACAAGCCGGCCTATGCCCCAGCCGGTACCGGCCGCCTGGCCGGAGGCCATGCCGCAGCGCCGGGTTCGCAATCCGCACAGACCGCCATGCCAGCAACAGCCACAACCTCCGCCGCCGGCACGCCGGAAGGCGTCAGCGCGGCAGACTGGGCCAAGGTGCAGCAGGCCCTGGCGCAGCACCCGCAGCGCGAGGCCGAGCTGCGCCGCATCGGCCAGCTGCTGAGCTATCAGTCGCGCGTGCGGCGCTTCCAGGAGGCACGCCAGAGCGGCGCCCCCGCCACCGAGCTGCGCGCGCTGGCCAGGCAGCTGGACGGCGAGCTGGACCAGCACCTGGCGAACAACGAAGTCAGCGCTGGCGAAGCCCAGACGCTCAAGGCAGCGCTGCTTGAACAGCTGCAACCCGACACCGCCGCGCGCGCCATGGCCCTGGCCGCCTGGCGCCGCCAGCAGGCCGCCGCAGCACCCAGCCAGCCCGACCCGCGCGACGCCACCTACCTGCAGGCCCAGGCCAGCACCGTGGCCGCCTGGCAGGCCAGGCCCGCGGCCCAGCGCAACGAAGCCCAACTGAGCCAGCAGCTGCGCACGCTGCGCGGCCAGGTCTATGCCGGCAACAGCGGCAACAACACAAACACCGGCACCACCGGAGGAACCCAACCGTGAACCCTGCATCCACTGCGCCCATGCCCGTGCGGCGGCGCCTGTCTTCCCGCTGGCTGGCACGCGCCAGCGCCCTGCTGGCGCTGGTCGTGCTGCCGGCCGCCCATGCCGGCTATTTCAACTGGGACATGGTGGAGCTGCCGCCGGAATCGGGCGCCTCCTGCGGCAACGGCACGCCGTACCGCTTCTTCGTCAACCGCACGCCGCTGAACCACAACATCTCGCTGACCTTCGAAGGCGGCGGCGCCTGCTGGGACCAGGACGCCTGCGAAGGCAAGGGCCCGTACAGCGCCAGCAACCCGGACGGCATTCCGCCCGACTACATGCACTCGCTGCAGACCATGGCCGCTGGCGGCCTGGTCACGCCCTTCACATCGCGGCTGGACCCGTTCCAGAAAGTGCGCACGCAGGACTGGACCATGGTCTACCTGCCGTATTGCACCGGCGACGTGCACGCCGGCAGCAAGGTCTCGGTCTACGACGATGTCGACCCTTCGGCACCTCGGGTGCAGCACCACGCCGGCCTGGCCAACATCCGTGCCGCCGCCTCGTGGCTGCGCAGCAACCTCGGCCGGGCGGACGACCTGCTGGTTGGCGGCTTCTCGGCCGGCGGCGTCGGCTCCACCGTCAACTATGCGACCGTGCGCGACACGCTGGCGCCCAAAGGCAAGAGCACGCTGCTGGCCGACTCCGGCCCGCTGTTCAACGCCCCGCGCGCCACGACCACCTCGTCCACCCAATACCCCTCGCTGCCGCTGCACCAGAAGATCCGCCCGGCCTGGGGCCTGGACGAACCCGGCGGCATGATCCCGCGGCTGGCCGCACGCCTGCCGGCGCTGGATGTCAACAACCTGGGCAGCCTGAACACCGGCCTGGCGCGGGCCTATCCGCAGGACCGCTTCGGCTACCTGGCCTTCGAGACCGACAACGTCTTCTCCGGCTTCAGCTACCTGGACTTTCACCCCGAAGTGCATGCCAGCGACCCCGAAGTGCAGAAGCAGCTGGTCAACCAGCTCTGGCGCACAGACCTGGCCAACTGGCTGCCCACGCTGGCGGCAGAGGCCAATGTCGACTACCACGTGCCCTTCTTCCGCGACTTCAACGACGCCCACTGCCTGAGCATCGTCGACTTCTCCGGCACCGGCGTCGAAGAGCTGGGCGTGGCCTCGGTGCTGCCCTTCTTCGACAACCTGATGGACCGCGGCCCGGTGCAGCGCAACTACGAAACCGACCAGGTCTCTGACCTGTCGCAGACCTTGAGCCCGATCATCCAACTCTTGAACTGGCTCGAAAACCTGTTCGTGTGATGGTGCACCCGGTCTCACGAGTACGTGAGACCACCCGCCGGGCGGGTTGGCGCAGCCGCCTTGGGACGGCCCGGCGCCGGCTGCGCTGACCTGCCTTCGATCAAGCTAAGCGGCGGCCCAACTCAAACTCGGCACAGTCCACCGAAGCAGGTCTGCAGCAACAGCTCGATGATGCGTTCATCGCTGTACTGGCCGGTCGCCTTCAGGACCGGCAGCACGGGGTCGCAGGCACGGGCGAACAGCGTGTAGAGCACCAGCTCTGGCGGCAGCGAATCGTCCAGCGCGCCTTGCTGCTGGGCTTGGACGATCCATTCGCCGAGTTGCTCGCTGACCTCGTTGAGCCGCGTCAGGTAGGCCTCGTGGCCCATCAGCGTGGTGCGCAGGGACGAGTTCTGCGAAGGCAGGGACGGCATTTCGCCGGCCAGCTGCAGTTGCATGGTCCAGCGTGCCACGGCCTTGAGCCGGCCCAGCGGCGTGGGCTCGGTGGCAGGCAGCGTGGCCATGAAGGCCTGCGCCAGCGTCAACACCCGGACCATGGCCGCGGCGGCCAGCTCTTCCTTGGAGGCGAAATGCCGGTACAGGCTGGCCTTGGCAATGCCCACGTCGGCGGCCACTTCGTCCACCGTCATCAGGTCAAAGCCTTTTTCGGCCAGCAAGCGGTTGACCGACGCCACGATGGCGTCTTCCCGCACCTTCAACACCTGCTCGCGAAACGAAACCTTGGCCATTGCCGCATTCTATGACTGGCGAGTCAAGTTGCGACTGATCGGTCACTTCGCCCCTGCTGCGTCCATGTCGTGCAGCCTCAACGCCGCCCGGGCGGCCCGCTCGGTGTGTCGACAATGCTGATGAAACCGCGCTGCAGCGCAATCACCACGGCCTGCGTCCTGTCGGTGGCACCCAGCTTGGACAGGATGCTTTTCATGTGCGTCTTGACCGTGTCCTCGGACAGGCACAGCGCATCGGCAATCTGCCGGTTGGTGCCGCCCTGCTTGAGCTGGCGCAGCACCTGCAGCTCGCGCGGCGACAGCGCCTCGCCATACGAGTGCAGCCCCATCATGGCCGCCACTGCCGTCGGGATGTGGCGCTTGCCGGCATGCACCTCGCGGATCGCGTCCAGCAGCTCCTTGCGCACCATGTTCTTCAGCAGGTAGCCGCGGGCCCCCGCCTTCAGCGCCCGCAGGGCCTGCACGTCACCCTCGTAGGTGGTCAGCACGACGATGCGCGCACCGGGGTCGTCGGCGACGATGGTCTCGATCGCCTCGATGCCGTCGCTGCCCGGCATCTGCACGTCCATCAGCACCACGTCGGGCCGGTGGTTGCGGTACTGCTGCAAGGCCTCGTCGCCATCGGCCGCCTCGGCCACCAGCCGCATGTCGGGCTGCGACATGATCAGCGAGGCAATGCCCTGGCGCATCAGCGGATGGTCGTCCACCGCCAGCAGGCGGATCGCCGCGGCGTTCATCGGCCCGCCTTCAGCCGCCGCAGCAAGCTGCGCCAGGCACTGCCTGCGGGCTGATCGCCACCGGTCGGTGCGCGCAAGTCCGGCGCCTCATGCGCCAGGCTCGCGGGCAGGCGCAGCTGCAGCCGCGCCCCACCATCACGCTCGTCCAGGTGCAGCTGCCCGCCCATGCGCGCCACACGCTCGTGCATGGCCGCCGAGGCCGGCAGGCCTTGCGTCGGGTGGTCGGGGCGGTTGTCCTGCATGTCGACGATGAACACCTGTTCGTTGTAGTGAAGGGTCACCAGCGCCGAACGCAGCCCCGCGTGGGCCACCGCATGCGCCAGCGCTTCGCGGACGATGCTGCAGACCTCGTGGTAGACCAGCCGCCGCAGCGGCCGGGCCCGGCCCTGCACCAGCACCCCAAAAGCCTGCGATTCTCCCCCCGCCAGCTCGGCCCAGATGGCCGCGATGGCTTGCGACAGCACGCTGGCATCCAGCTCGGCGGCCGGCAAGGTCCTGACCCGGTCGCGCGCCTCCAGCAGCCAGCCATCGGCCTGGGTCAGCAGGGTTTCAAAATCCGCGCGCACCGGCCCGTCGGCCGGCAAGGTGGCCGCCAGGCCTTCGACCGCCAGCACCAGCCCCTGGGTGCTTTGCAGCAGGCTGTCATGCAACTGCATGGCCTGCAGTTCGCGCAACTGCCGGGCGCGCTCGGCTTCCTGCTGACGCGAGCGGGCACGCCTGCGCAACAGCGCGCAGCTGCAGCCGGCCATCAACAGCAGCAGCACCGAAAACGCCACCAGCCAGCCACCGGGGCCACGCAGCACCTGCTCGAAACAGGCTTGCGGAACACACGACGGCGGCGGCGAGGAAAACGGCATGTCAGACGATGAGCGGAGCTGGAAAAGACAGGCGTGCGGCCGGTGGTTCAGCTTGCCGCAGTTCGGCCGCGCGGCCTTCACCCACAAGGGTGAATCTGGCGTCGCTGGACCTGGGCTGGATCAAAGCAAACGATGCGGCCTAGCATCAGCTCACCCAAAAGGAGGCCCAGATGTCATATGAGCGGATGTCCCATGAGGCTGGCACCGTGCGTGTCAGCGTGATCCACAGCGAAGCCGTGATCGCGCTGGGCATTGCCACCGCATTGCGCGGCCAGTCCAGCTGCGAGGTGGACATCGTCGGCGCCACGGCATCACCGCTGGCAGCCTGCGTGAGTGCGCGGGCCGACGTTGCCGTCTGCGACCCGACAAGCGCCGCCCTGCTGCTGGCCCAGCGGCGTGAGCATGCGCACGGCTGGGGCAACAGCGTGCGCGTGCTGGTCGTCAGCACCCAGGTGCAGCCGCAGGACGTGCAGGCCGCGCTGCGCCACGGGGCACATGGCTACGCGCTGCTGGACTGCGGCATCTCCCAGTTGCAGGAGATCGTGCTGGCCGTCAGCCGCGGCCAGCGCCACCTGTGCCCGGCGGCGGCCAGCCTGGTGGCTGAGAGCATGAGCTACCAGGCGCTGACCGGCCGCGAGAGCGAGGTCTTGCAGTTGCTCGCGCAAGGCGACTCGAACAAATCGATTGCCAATGCGCTGAGCCTGTCCGGCGGCACCGTGAAGGCCCACGTCAAGAGCATCCTGAACAAGCTGGGCGCGAAGAGCCGCACCGAAGCGGCCAACGTCGCGATGCGACGCGGGCTGATCGGTTCGCAAGCGCCATCGTCGCCCGCCACCGGCGTGCGGACCGAACTGTCACCGGCGCATCGCCCGCAACCGGCGGCCTCGGCCACGCGAAGCCTGAGCCACGCAATCTGACTTCCGCCGTCACCGGGCAAGGAAGTCCTGCACGGCATGGACTGCCGGCACTGTCGCTGCATCCATCAGCCAGTGGACGGAGCCAGGCTTCAGGTGCGGGTGATGGAAGCGCCGCCGTCCACCAGCGAGGCGGTACCGGTGACAAACGCGGCGTCGTCGGACGCGAGGTAGAGGACCGAGCGCGCGAGCTCCTCCGGCGTGGCCACGCGCTTGAGCGCATGCAGCTGCGTCACGAAGGCCTGGGACTGTTCGGTGTTGTTCATGCTGCGGTACATGTCGGTGTCCACCGCGCCAGGCAGCACCGCATTCACGCGCACGCCCTGCGGGCCGAACTCGGCCGCCAACGCCTGCGTGAGGCCGATCAGGCCGGACTTGCTCGCGGCATAGGCGGCCACGCCCGGGAAGGCAAAGGTGTGGCCGACGAAGGTCGACGTGAAGATCACCGAGCCGCCGCCGTTGCGCAGCATTTGCGCGATCTGGTGCTTGGCGCCGAGGAAGGCGCCGGTCAGGTTGATGGCCAGCGTGTCTGACCAACCCGCTTCTGACACCTCCGTGCTCGGCCCGCCCTCGCCCAGCGTGCCGGCGTTGTTGAAAGCGATGTCCAGCCGACCATACCGCGCCACCGCCAGCGCCACCAGCGCCTTGGCATGCGCCTCCGAGCGCACATCCCCGGCCAGCGCGACCGCGTCGCCACCGCGGTCGCGGATGGCGTCGACCAACTGGTCCAGCTCGTGCGCGCGGCGGGCGGTGACCACCACCTTGGCACCTTCGGCAGCAAACAGCAGCGCGCTGGCATGGCCGATGCCGGAACTCGCGCCGGTGACCAGTGCGACCTTGCCTGACAAACGGTTCATGGTTGTTTCTCCTTTTGGCTCGCACGCGTGGGCGAGCAACGGGGTTGAGGGACGAGGTGATGCATGGTGTTGGGAGCGACCCGGCCGCGCCAGTGAATCGCTGTGAATTCACTGCAATTCACGCGTGGCGGCCGACGAGGTTCAAGGCTTCACTTCAAACGGCAAGGCCTGGCCCTCGCCACACGCCCGGTGGCTGTTGCCGCGCATCTCGAACAGGGCGCAGGCCCGGTTGCCGGCGGCGTCTTCCAGGTCGGGGTGGACCATCAGCGTGTAGCGCCCGGCCGCCCATGGCTGCGCAGGCACGAAGCGCCAGCCGGTTTCGGCGTCCAACAGCTGCGGCCGGCCCGCCAGGCGCAGACCGTCCGGACCACGCACGGCCATCAAGCCTTCACCACTGGCGCTCACAGCCGCATCCAGCCTCACCATCAGCGCAGCCACACTGCCGGCTCGCGGCGCTGCAATGCGCCAGCGCGCCGGCTCTGGCGCCGCACGGTCTGCGGCCGTGACCTGCCAGGTCTTGCGCAGTGCAGGCCCGAGTGCCGGGTCGTCGATCCTCAGCGTGACGCTGTCGCCGGCTTTCAGCGCCAGCCCCAGCTGCTCGTGCGCGACCAGCCCGGACTTGACCCGCCCCGGGTGCAGCAGCAGCGTCAGCCGGCGGCCGTCGGCACTGGGCAGCGGCAGGTCCAGCAGCGCGCCGGGCAGCACCTGGCCGGCAGCGTCCAGCAAGGTCACATGGCGCATGTCCAACGCCCGTGGCAGCGGCCTGGGCAGCCGCAGCTCGATGTGCAGCAGGTTCTCCGGCACGCTGGGGCCGGACGGGAAGACCTGCACCGAACCTGCCAGCACATCGGTGGACAGCAGCGCCAGCGCCACCGCAGCACGACCGTGCTTCACGGCAGCGTGCGCCGCGCCAGTTCGGGGTAGCCCTCGTCGTTGCGCAGCACGCCGTGCAGGCCGCGGAAGCCATCGCTGGCCTGGTAGCGGAAGTCGGCGAAGTCGTACTCGTTGATGAAGTCGCTCAGGCGCAGGAACGCCCCCTGGCGCAGCGACACCAGCTCCAGCGCCCCGGTACTGCCGTGGCGGCGCAGCACCGTGAGGAAGGTCTTGTCCTGCACGCCGAGCTTGACGATGCCTGCCAGCGGGATCGGGATGGCTTTCACGCCCAGGTACGGCTCGGTCGGCCAGTTGATCGGCCTGGCCAGGCCCGGCTGCGCGCTCGCGGCGGCAATGGCCGAGACCGGCAACAGGTCCGCCGCCTTGTGCGAGTTGGCCAGCAGCAGCGCGGGCCCGTCCTGCGTCTCCAGGCTGACCAGGCCGACCGGCGCGCTGCCCCAGCCCAGTTCGGCCACGGTGCGGCCGACGATGTGTGCGCCGTCTTTCAGGTCCCTCAAAGGAATCGTCACCAGCGGCGTGCAGGTGTAGGCTGCCACCAGCGTAGGTTCGCCGTTGAGCGTGGCGATGGCCATGCGGCGGATCGGTGCCCGCGTCTCGACCTGGTTGTGCACCGCGTGGTACATCTCCACGCTGGTCGCGCTGGCCGTGCCGTTGAACGGGAAGTCGTAGACCCGCAGCGTGGAGGCAAAGGCTGCGTTGCTGAGCCCGGCCACGTACAACTTGCCGGCCTGGTAGACCATGTCGGTCACGGTATAGGTCGCGGCCGGCACGTCCGCCCAGAAGCGTTGGTCATCGGTGGGCCGGCCGGCAATCGGTGCGCTGCTGTGCGGCGCATGCACCAGGTCCAGCCGGCGCACCAAGCCACCAGCGTCCAGTGTCACGACTGCCGGCTCGGGCAATCCGCGGCCGCGGTCCACCGAAAGCGAGAGGTAGGCCAGGCCGGCGCCGGGGCGCATTGCCATGTCCTCGAACTGCAGCCGTTCGGCCGAGGTGCCCAGCGCCTTCGCGACCTTTGCCGCCACCTGCAACTGGTTGAACGGCCGGCTCGCCTCGGCGGGCGCCACCCTCAGCGGCGGCAGCTTCAGCGCGTGCAGCGCGGCGCCGCGCCAGTCGGCCACGACCAGCGTGTCGGCATCGGTGAACAGCAGCGTGCCGGCGGAGCGGATCGGCGCGTCCGCCGCGCTGGCGTTGCCCAGCCAGCCTGCCAGTGCCAGGCACGGCAGCAGGCGCAGCCAGCGGAGGGTTCGAGGACCAGATGACATGAGCGGCTCCAAAACGTGAGCGTGCCGGACGGCCCGGCGCCGGGGGGTTGCGGATGCCCGCAGCTTCGGCGCTGCCGCACGCCAGCGCATCCCGCAGCAGGGTGGTCGGCAGACCAGCCAATCGGGACAGCCTCCCGTCACATCGGCGTGTCCGAGTTGACACCGGCGTAACGAGCTGCGACGCCGGGCGAATGGCGGCCCCAGTCTTGCCCTTGCCTCGGGTGTCGCGGCGGCGGGTGCCGGCTGAAGGTGTCAGGCAGGCCAAACTGCTTGAAACCCAGCAGCCACACCCCAAAAGCTGTCGACATTGGTGCAGCCCGAAGTGATCGACCGCATGGGCTGCACAAAACCGAACCTAGGAGACCTCATGAAACTGAAACCTCTGCTCGCTGCGCTGAGCCTGGCGACGGCCAGCCTGGCCAGCCAGGCCGGCGTGTACGACTTGGGCGTGCTCAGCGTCCCGCCCGCCGATCCGACCTTCGCGGTGCACGGCGTCACGGCCCAGCCCAGCGTGTTCACCGACTGGTGGTCCTTCAGCGTGCCGACCAATGCCAGCCTGGTCTCGTTCGCCTCCAGCGCGCTGCTGCTCAGCGGCTTCACCGAACTGTTCGGCCTGAAGCTGTCGATCACCCACACCATCGGCGGCACCGCCATCGTCAGCGACTATCAGAGCCTCAGCAACATCACGCTGTCCCCCGGCGGTAACTACTACCTGGGCGTCACCGGCAAGACTGCCGGCAGCCACGGCGGCGTCTATTCGCTGCTGGCCCAGGCCGCGCCGGTGCCGGAACCCAGCACCTACGCGATGCTGGGCCTGGGCATTGGCGTGCTGGCCCTGATGAGCCGGCGCCGCAGGAAGGAAGAGGCCGAGGCAGCCGGCATGGCGCTGCCACTCGCCACGGCCTGAGCCAGCAGGCGCTCAACCAACAAGGGTCGCGTTGTCCCTGCGGGGGCGCACAGACGGCCCTTGTGGCCACCAGCCGCCTGCCCCCTCGTGAACGACCGGATTCACACGGATTCACGCCGAGCCCGGCGCAGGGCTGCAGAAGGCCACCAACCGCTTCGCTGAGATTCACGTCGATTCACTCGCGCTGCGCTGCCGGCCATCCCATCATGGGCTTCATTGCACTGCCTGGAGGCCGCCATGCTGGATCTGCTCACGATCAAAGTCCTTGTCCTGTACGACGACGCGCTGCTGTGCGCCGGCCTGCGGGCCACGCTGGGCGTGCAGCCCGACATGGTGCTGCTGTCGCCGCAGGCCGACCCGGGCCAGGCCGACGTGGTGATTGCCGACTACGCGCAAGGCCTGCGCTGCATCGCGCTCGGCAAGGCCGAACCCGCACGACGCTCGCTCGGCTCGCTGGGCGCGCGGGTGCTGATCCTGACGCGCCGCGACAGCGAGCGCGAGATCCGCCATGCACTCGAAAGCGGTGTGCGCGGCTACCTGACGATTGGCTGCGGGCTCGACGAACTGGTCGACGCGGTGCGCGCGCTGCACTGCGGCATGCGCCGCATCGGCACGCTGGCCGCCCAACGCCTGGCCGACAGCGTGGCCGGTTCGCTGCTCACCAGCCGCGAGACCGATGTGCTGCGGCTGCTGGTGGCCGGCCACGGCAACAAGGCGATTGCCAAGCGGCTGGACATCGCGCTGGGCACCGTGAAGTCGCATTTGAAATCGGTGTTCCAGAAGCTGGACGCGAGCAACCGCACCGAGGTGGCATTGGCCGCGGACAAGCGCGGCCTGCTGATCGACCTGCCAGCGCTGGACGAACCGGAAGTGGAGGCCGCGCCAGCCCGCTGGCGCATGCCGGCCGTCAGCCCGCAGGCAGAACCGGCGCGGGCACTGACGTCGGCGAACTGAGTCACCCTGCTGCCGCGGTGGCGGCCGGGCGGGCGCGGCTTCGGGCGATGGCCTGCATGGCATCCTCTGGCCCCTGACTTCCGCCGAGCATCCCCATGTCCCAACGCCCGCCCCTGCCCCCGTTCACCCGCGAGACCGCGGTCCAGAAGATCCGCCTGGCCGAAGACGCCTGGAACAGCCGCGACCCGGCGCGCATCGTGCTGGCCTACAGCGCCGACACGCGCTGGCGCAACCGGGTCGAATTCCCGGTCGGCCGCGACCAGGCGCAGGCGCTGCTGGAACGCAAGTGGGCGCGCGAGCTGGACTATCGGTTGATCAAGGAACTGTGGGCGTTTGAAGGCGACCGCATCGCGGTGCGTTTTGTCTACGAGTGGCATGACGACGCCGGCCAATGGTTCCGCAGCCACGGCAACGAGAACTGGTTGTTCGACAGCGACGGCCTGATGACGCAGCGCCACGCCAGCATCAACGACCGGCCGATCGCCGAAGACCAGCGCCTGTTCCGCTGGCCGCTGGGCCGCCGGCCGGACGACCATCCAGGCCTGAGCGAGCTGGGGCTGTAAACCCGGCCTTTTTGTGGCAAACAGCCAGCTGGCAAGCCCTGGTGCAAAGCCCCGCCGGCTGCAACACATTGCAAGCCATCTGAGCGCAGTTTTGGCGGGTTTGCGATGAGCGTGCCCGCAGTCAGAGCCCGCTGGCGGCGCGGAACAGGCCTTCGGAACAGGCCGAGCAGCGCGCCGGGTCCGTCTGGTCACCAGTCATCAGGGACGGGTCGTACTTGTTGTAGAACACCACCGGGCCGTTCGCGGTCACGAACACTTCCGGATCGCTGCGCTCGTGCAGGTCGGTGTCGTCGCTGATCTTCCAGAGCTTGGTCTTGGCATTGGGCGACACGGCGGCAATGTAGATCGCGGTCGGGAAATCGTAGGCGTCGCTCTTGACGGCCAGCGACACGTAGGACTTGCCGTTGTAGGTGAAGGGCTCGGGCGAGCGCACCACCGTGCCCGCGGGCATCGTCACGCTGTTGACAACGGCCCAGTTGCCATTGCCGTCGCCCTTGTAGAAGCGCAGTTCGTTTTCGTTGACCGTGGTCATCAGGACCAGCTTGTTGTTGTATTCCGGTGCGCGCCACATCCACGGCACGGTGCGCGCGTCCTTCTCGCCTTCGTCGAAGGTCAGCTGCACGGGCTCCTTGCTGCCGTCCAGCGCCAGCTTAAAGACCTGCTTGGTGCCGCCTTTGACTTTCTGGGCATAGACCAGGCTCTTGTCGCCCTTGACGAAGCGCACCGACACCGGCTGCTTGGTCGCCGTCATGCCTTTGACCTTCTTCTCGGAAGACTCGTCGTACAGGTAGCGCCAAAGGTGCTGGCCCTTGGCATTGACGTAGCTGATCCGGGGCTGGGTGTCGCCTTCATCGTCGCTGGCGTAGGGCGCATTGCCTGCACCCAGCAACTGGGGCGCGCTCCAGGTCGTGCCGTCCGCGCTGCCTTCCACCAGCGCCAGCTGCGCGGTGTCGACCGACGGCGTGCCGACGAACTTGGTGTAGACCACGTGGTCGCCGGTGGCGGTGGATATCCACTCCGGGCCGTTGGTCGTGATCAGCATTTCCTTGGTCGTGATTGCGTCTTCATCCAGCAGCTTGTAGGCCGGCTTCAGGATGTTGCCCGTGACCGGATCGACGGTGCCCAACCACAGCCGGCCCTGGCTGTCGCACCAGGTGAACATGTTGCGCGAAGGGCTGAACTCGCTGTCGATCAAGTCCTTGCGGGTGGAAGCTTGCGACTCGTTCGGCGCGAAGCCGGCCTTCACCTGGGCATGGCCCAGGGCCGGGCCCATCAGGCAGACACTGGCCAGCATTGCGAACAAGGTGGTGGATGGGGTGGCGGCCGCCGCGGGCCTGCGGGTCATTCGAATGGGGCTGTGACTCACGACTTCCTCGAAACAACATCGATTCCTGGGCGCCTGGCACAGCGCCCAACGCGCTGCGGCAGACCTGGCCAACCCGCGAAGCGCCGGCCATCGGAAGTGTTTTGAACACTTTGTCACAAGTATGGCCGAGGACGGCCGACGACCAGGGTCTACCCGTACCCCTGCAGACTAGGGATACAGCCCTGCCGCGTGCGGCATATCGCACGGGCCGGGCAAGTTCGTCGGGTGGAGCGCTGCGTTCTACCGGCTTGCGCGCGGAAAAAAGGCCCCGAGCGGGGCCTCCTTCCTGCTAGGCGCGGTGGTCAAAGACCTGTGCTGGCCCGGTAGAGCCCTTCGGAGCAGGCCGCGCAGTTCGGATGTTCGCCAGTAGTGTCCAGCGAGGGGTCGAACTTGTTGTAGAAAACCACCGGGCCGTTGGCGGTCGTGATGTAGACCTCCGGGTCGATGCGCTCGTGGTTGTCCGCGTCGTCGCTGACTTTCCACAACGGGGTTGGCGCGTCCGGTGCCACGGCCGCGATGTAGACCGCAGTGGGGTAGTCGTAGCCGCTGCGCTTGACCGCCAGCACCACATAGGACTTGCCGTTGTAGGTGAACGGCTCGGGCGATGCCACGGTGTCGCCTTCGGCCAGCTTGATGCTGTTGATCTGCGTCCAGGCACTGCTGCCGTCGCCACCGTCCTGCTTGCGGTAGAAGCGTAGCTCGTTTTCGTTGACGGTCGTCAGCACCGTCAGCTTGTCGTTGAACTCCGGTGCGCGCCACATCCACGGCACGGTGCGCGCGTCCTTGGCGCCATCGTCCTTGGTGATCTGCACCAGCTTGTTGGTGTCCAGCTGCAGGAAGAACACCTGGTTGACGCTGTCGACCGCCTGCGAATACACCAGCCCGTTGTAGCCCTTGGAGAAGCGCACCGAGATCGGCTTGGGCGTCTTTTTCATGCCCTGCACCTTGACCTCGGACGCCGCGTCATGGAGGTAGCGCCAATAGTGGTTGTTCTTGGCGTCCACGTAACTGATGCGGGGGTTCGGATCGTCCGCATCGTCGCTGCCATAAGGCGCGTTGCGGCCGGCGTCCGGACCCAGCAAGGTGGGCGCGCCCCAGGTGCTGCCGTCTGCACTGCCCTCGACCAGCGCCAGCCGCGCCGTCGAGGCCTTCGGGTCGCCGACGAACTTGGTGTAGATCACCTGGTCGCCTGTGGCGGTGCTCACCCACTCCGGCCCGTTCGTGGTGATCTTCATGTCCTGAGGCGTGATGGCGTCCGCGTCCAGCATCTTGTAGGTTGGCTTCAGGATGTTGCCGGTGGCCGGATCCACCGTGCCCACCCACAGCCGGCCGTCCTTGTCACACCAGGTGAACAGGTTGCGCGACTGGCTGAACTCGGAATCCAGCAAGTCCTTGCGCGGCGCCGCCAAGGTCTCGTTCGGCGCAAACCCCGGCTTCAGCTGGGCATGCACTGCGCCCGGAACCAGGCTGGCCAAGCCAGCCAGCAGCGACAACGACGCTGCGAATCGATGATGAGAGCTACGCACAAATTCCTCGGATGAACAGCAACAGGTCTGCCACAGCAAGCGGCCCGTCTGTTCACACTGTATGACAGGCCTTGTCGCTGGCAAATGATGCTAACCCCGGGGAATCCGCCGGCGTGCCGGCGGACTCAAGGAATCCAACCTGCGAAGGCGCCGTCGTTCAGGGCCGGTTCACTGCCGTCCAGGCTGCGGCCACCGCAAGCGACTCCGGCGAGCCGGCGCCGTACAGGTCCTCTGCCGCCTTGATGGTGTCGACGCGGGCCATCGCCTGGGTTTCGGTCGAGACCATGTAGACCGACAGCGCGCGGTACCAGATCCTGGTGGCCTTGTCCCGGCCGATGCCGACCAGGCCGGCGGTGCGCGAGGTCACGCCGTGGGTCATCTCGTGGCCCGTCACGTCCAGCGCCACCAGCGGCTTGAACTGCGCCACGCCGCCGCCGTACATCATGCAGAAGCACTGGTCGTCCCAGCAGGCGTTGTCGAGATCGGTCTTGTAGTGCACACGTCAGTGGGCGCCGTTGCCATCGTCTGCGATGCCGTTGCGCCCCAGCAGGTTCTTGTAGAAGTCCCAGGTGACGTTCTGGCCATAGGCGGCATCGGCAGCCACGGTCTGGCGGTCGGCCATCGTGCCATCACCCCAGATGTTGTCGGTGGCGGTGAACAGCGTCTCCTGATCGGCGCCGCCGTTCATGTCGACCACATAGTGGCCGCCGCGGGTGTTGTCCTGCAGCGTGTACTTGGTGGCCGCCTTGTTGACCTTGTCGTGCAGCGGCACGGTGCCGTAGTACAGCGACTTGCCCGTGCCCTTGTTGTCGGCACTGTGGATGTCGTTCCAGCGACCCAGCAATCGGGCCTGATGCGCGTCGACCAGCACGTGCATGCGCGCCGGGCCGCCAACGCTGTCGCTCCCGCTCACCACCACCTCCCAGGCCAGCCTGGCCTGCCCGTCAGGCGCGTAGATCACCAGTTGTCGGGAAAGGACAGCGTTGTCTTTCAAGTTCAATTTTATTTTTTCAGCGCCAGCGCTTCGGCGGACGCACCGGGCAGCCTGGGTTCGACGGCGAGGTCCAGCCAACGCTGCAGTGCCTGCGAAACACCGCTGAACTCACCGCTTCGAACTGGCACCGTTGCCTCGGCAGCGTCAAAGACGCAGACCATGACAGTCACCGACACGGTGGCGACCACACAGCAAGAGGCAAGCCGGACCTGCTACCGAATCGGTGTGTGGTGGACAGGTGGTTCGACTTTTCGCATGCGAATTCCATGCGAATTGACAGTCCATCCGGGGCCACAAGGCGCGTTTCACACCTCCGGCGTCCAGACAAAGAAAAAGCCCTAGAGCGTTGATTCTCTAGGGCTTTTTTGCCTTTTCGGTTCGCTGTGAACCGGTGTGAATGGTGGAGCCGGGGGGAATTGAACCCTCGCAAAACCTAGACGCCATGCGGCTTGGCGGGGTGCCCCGCGAATTCCATGCGAATGGCCGCCGGCCACCCGGATGGCGCCTCGGCTTGGCCAGTTTGATTCCCACCTGCGGAATTGAACCGGCGTCCGTCGCCGGCTTGGCGAGCGACCTGGCCAGCACGGCACTTCGCCCCTGTGTGTTACTCAATACGCGCTCCACATCGGCCAGCAGTCCGGGTGCGCCCCGAGAAGCAGCCCCTTGGCCAAAATTTGGTGCCCCTCGGGAAAAACCTAATCGGCATCATCGGCAGCAAGAAGCACCAAAACCATCAATCGCACCAACCACTTAGCTGTATGGAGGAAACCTAACTTTTATCGAACATCTTCCTAATCTGGTCATGAACCTTGAACCGGATTTCCGGCCTTGAAAAATCCTTTTCGTATCAATGACTTGGCGAGAGATTAGGAAACCAGTTAGGTGAAATGATGAAGTAATCCTAACCAAGAAACTCCTTACGCATCAATGACTTAGCACGCCTCTGCAGCGTCGATGATGGAGGTTAGGTTTTTCCCGAGGACCGTCCTGTTTTGTAGGACGCCCCTGCCAGCGACTGATCGCCAGCCGCCTTGGCTTGCAGGCATCAAAGCCCGTCACGCGCCGTCAGCTGATACGCCCTTCTGACCCGCACGCCCCGCGGGCGAGCAAGCTGGCCGACAGCCCCGTCGAAAGCGACCCACGAAGCAACCGGGCGGGGCGGGGTCCCGAGCGCGCGCCGAGGGTTGCCGGCGGCCTGTGGGCAGACCCCGTTCAGTTCATGGATGCATCGCAGGGAGAGCCAAGCGGGCCCCGGCCAGCCCGCGCTGTGCGGTCCAAAGGCTGGGGCAGGGTCATCCACCGCGGCGGCATGCAGCACGGCAGCGGGCTCGGTGATGAAGTGCTCGAAGGCAGGACCCAGCTCGCCGGCGGTGGCTGTATATTTATCCAGTATGTCGATGCACGGGCCGTTCTACCCCTGGCTGATCCCCGCGGGGGACGGTACCTATCGGGACTCCGACTGGGAGATGACCGAGGCCTACGCCCTCGCCCACTACCCGGGCGCGAAGAAAGCGGCCGTGAAGCCCACGCTGTACGTCAGCATCCCTGAGGAGCCCGACTACTTGGCCTACTGCAGCACCGGGGGCAGGCATGCCGTCAGGCGCGACCCCACTCAGTTCGCCATGAGAGCAGAACGGGTTGCCACGCCGCTATCGCGCGTTCGCCTGCTGGTTGTTGGCGGCGAAGACGGCCTCCCCGAGAAGGCGGTTCTTCGGCCTCTGCAGCACCTCGTGGTGCACCGGGTGGTGGAAGCGGTGATTCATGGCGCTCGCACCGAGGCGGATGAAGCCGCCGGCCGCTTCGCTCGGAGGCTGGCGATCCCGGAAGTGCCCATGCCCCCAGCGCCCCGCCAACGACTGAACAACGAATACCTCGGCGAATGGACTCAGGCGATGATCGCTGAGGGCCGCGCCAACGCAGTCATGGCACTGCCTGGCGAGCGCTTCGTGCCGGTGATGGCAAGCGTGTGCAGGGCGAGGCAACTGCCCGTTTGGTGGCCCTGGCGCGGCCAACCAAAAGGTTGGTGACCTGGCG
>Ga0307514_10001230_pt1 | contig 33821 bp, 30 predicted proteins | sample 16_EM_MG_FD_203088 | JGI IMG/M metagenome (GOLD analysis project Ga0307514, IMG submission 203088) | Populus trichocarpa ectomycorrhiza microbial communities from riparian zone in the Pacific Northwest, United States - 16_EM | ecosystem: Host-associated > Plants > Roots > Unclassified | place... | reverse complement strand
TTGGTGTATGGGTCAACCTACTGGCAAAGTGGTCAACCGGTGTACCAAGTTCACAATGCTATTTCCTTCCACAAAATTACTAGTATACACTCCCAGCGAACCGCTCAATCTATTCTTCCTCCTGCCCTTGCACATGCCATCCCCTTGTCACTCTTGCTGTATTTTGTCCTTGAACTGTTGTATTGGTTCTCTTTCTTGCACTCAGTCCTCTTGCACTCAGTCTGACAGCTGACCCAGCTCGCTCTGGACCCGGGGTTCAATTTACCAATGTAATTTGTAAGTGGAGATAAATTTCCGCAATCATACTCATCAGCATGACAGTACACTGAACACTGAACTTGATTCTTCTTGCAGTGGCAGTGACCAGCGCATACAGCCTTGCAATTACAAGATACAGTTACTCGATTGCTGGTTAATTCTGCTACTGCTGCAGCGTGGAGTGTAATCTGCCAACATAAATATTTAGTTGAACTTCTGACAGACCCCATATGAAAAGCCTTCGTTAATCTGGGAGGAATCTGGAATGCCTGCGGTAAACACTGGGGTGCCAGTGGAAGTCAAAGGTAGTCATTATTGTAGGTGAGGAAATTTTAGTGGAGTTAGAAGAGACACAATGATGGAGAAGTAGGATAGACATGATAATGAAGAAGTAGGGTGATGTAGAAGTTTAATAGTTGAAAAAATATGGTGCTTTACTGCACCTTCCTAACCTCCTCCCAGCCTCTTACTTGGCACCTTGGTCAGTTGGTGTATAAGTTGACCTATTCACCAAGCTGACAATTTGGCATATCGGTCGACCTGTTGGCCAACGGGAAAATTTGGCGTATGGGTCGGAACATATATAGTGCATACTTTGATGCTACTGTATGTACTTGACGACACCAGCCACACAAAGTCACCTATTTCGTGGCGTCATGTGCGCGTCTCGAAGACGTTGAGATTTATTGGGCGGGCCCAACGGATCGAGAAGATGATATATCACAACTTCGCCAAAGTAGAGAGCTCAATTGAACTTCCATCTTTACGTAGACCGATTCAGACTTCTCGGCGGGGTATTTCAACGTTTCATGTAATATATACCTAGAGAGGCAAGTAGTGTCGAGGTATGGTCTTTCGTATGCCTCATTCTGTATCTCTTAAGTATAATACTCATACAGGGTGCAATATTCGAGATGAAGACGTCACTGTTTGCTTTTCTTGCAAGTATACTTTGGCAGGAAATCCAGTAAAAGTCTACCTATCTATTTTCTTCTTTTGGCGTATGAATCTCAAAGAGTTTCCCCGCACTGAGTATCTAGGCTACAACAATATGCAGATGCGCGTTAACATTTCTAGAGGGCTGCAAAGACGTGGGGGTGAGGCTGAATTACGTATCATATATCCTACAGCGTAGGAAGGCACGATTAATATCCAGTTTGCACACCCGGTCTCTTCGGTCTATCGCGCTAATTTTATCGAGAAACCACTTATTAGCCTACACCGCGTATTGAGCTACCGGATGATCTAGATCCACCATGGCCCCATTCAAGACCACAACTCTTGCCGTCCTGACTGCTACGGTATTAGGGGTTTCAGCCGCAGGCGGCAACGGGGACGACTACACAAATAACCTCGTCTCCGATCTTGCACCGTATATCCCTCCCAGCATCTTACCTCTCTTGTAGGTATATATGTTGACCAAGTAAGGCTGATCGCACTCTTCGGGGAACAGTTCGCCAAGTAGTTTATGAGCTAGAGCTTGGGGTGGCTAGAAAAGACTTCGCTTGGTGGGCTGGTGATGGGATAGACACGTTTGTCGACAGCATTGACAAGGACAGCATTGACAAGGACAGCATTGACAATAATCAACTGGTAGTGGGAATTGAGGGAATTGAGGCTCTAAGTCAAGCCTCCGGTAAGGTCTTATAACAATGGGAACTATCTAGCGTTCTAACTATGGCGTTTTAGATCAAAAACAACAGCCTCAAAGTCAAAGCCTCAGGTAAGTCCCTACAACGATTAGAAACTTCTTTAGAGTTCTAACTATGGGGTTTTCAGATCAACAGTCTCAAAGTCAACCCTTCGGTAAGATCTCATAAAGATTAGGAACTTTCTGGCGTTAAGATAATGGGGCTTTCAGATCAGCAACAACCCCAAAAACCCGAACCCTTAGTGGTGAAAACAGAGGCACCATTAGGGCGAGGTCTATGGGAGAGAGTCGTTGCGGTGTATATAACACTGTTTGGGATTTGCAAGCCATTCGGACCACAACACCAAGTATTACACAAGGCTACTACAATCTTGTAGGACGTTTTCCAATCTATCAATCCGCCTTGAAGTTGCAAAAGGAGGGTTTATGCGATAATGACGATGGGGCGTTGGAGAAGCAGGGCTATTACAGGAGTTGAAAGGGAGCGAACTCATCAACAGCTTCGCTAAACTATACGGGGTTCAAAAACGACTGCTCTCATCCGGAACAATCTGGGACGAGCTAGGTACAACTGCCGGCATCATGACTAACGACAGCAACCATGGAATGATACATAAATTTTCCAACACCCTTCGATTTTCTCGAATGTTACATCTGAAGAATGTGATGGGAAGAAGTTTAAAGGCGGCTCCAAAAACGTAAACATAAGAGATACTCCTCGCTTCATTATGCTGCCGTGCGTAGGGATAGTGACGTCGTAACGGATCTCATAAAGAAACGGGGCGACCCAAACGCGGTTGGCATTGCCGAATGGACGCCTTTGCACTATTCTATTGCGAATATGGAAAACTTCGATGGCGAAGACGGGAGCCAGGAAACTATTGAGGCTCTCCTAAGTGGTGGTGCGGACAAGAATATGCGTGGACGAGATGGTTTAGGACCACTTCATTGTGCAGCAAAGAAAGGTAGTGTGGACTTAATACGTATGTTGGTTCAGCGCGGAGCAAACGTTAAGATTCAAGATAATTCTCAAAAGACTCCACTACACTGGGCAGCCTATGGGGGATACAAGGAGGTCGTCCGGCTGATAGTAGTCAATTTCAGAGCTGACAAGGACTCCGGCGACGACGGCGGACCGACAGCACTGCATGGGGCTGCTTGCGGCAGACATGAGGCGGATATCAAGTTACTGGTCAAGCTCAATGCTGACAAAAATGCCCACAACGGGATTAGCCAGACGGCGCTGCACGGTGCGGCTTACAAGGAGGTCGTCAAGTTGCTGGCCAAACTCGACGTCGACATGAAGGCGTGTGACAACAACGGCGAGACGGCGTTGCACGTTGCGGCTTACAGGGGACACCACGAAGTAGTCCAGTTGCTGGTCGAACTCGGTATCGACAAGGAGGCGCGCGACAATGGTGGCGAGACGGCGCTGCATTACGCTGCCAGTGACGGACACGATAGAGTTATCCGAATGTTACTGAAGGAGCTTGGGGCCAATATGAATGTCAGTGACAACGATGGCGAGACAGCACTGCACCGTGCGGCCCGCGAGGCGGTTGTCCGACAGCTAGTAACCGAGTTTATGGCAGACAAAAATGCCCCTAACAACGACAATTGCACAGCACTGCATCACGCGGCTGACTCAGGACACGAAGTGGTCGTTCGGCTGTTACTGGGTGAGCTCAAGGCTGACAGGGATGCCCGCGACAAAGATGGCTGGATGGCGCAGCACTACGCGGCCAATGCCGGGCACGAGGAGGTTGTCCGCCTTCTAGTAGTCGATTTGAAGGCCGACAAAGATGCTTGCGACTACGACAGATGGACAGTGCTACACTATGCAGCCAGCTCAGGACATGAGGGGATTGTTCGACTGCTGGTAGTGGATTTGAAGGCCAACAAGGAAGCCCGCGACAAAGACGATCAGACGGCATTACACCTAGCGGCCCAGGAAGGACACGATGCGATTGTCCGACTGGTAGCTGATTTCAAAAAGACGGTTGGACGGCAATACACTTTGCAGCTGAGGCCGGGCATGAGACGGTCGTTCAGTTGTTGGCTGAACTCGGATCCGATAAGGATGCCCGCGACAACGACGGTCAGAAGGCGTTACACCTGGCAGCCCTAGACGGACACGAGTCGGCCATCCAGATGTTGGCTACACTCGGGGCTGACATAGAAGCTCGCACAAACAAAGGCCAGACGCGGCTCCACCTAGCGGCATCAAGCAGACACAAGTCGTTGATCCGAGTATTGGCTGAACTTGGCGTTGACATGGATGCCCGCGACAGCGACGGTCAGGCGGCGATACACCTAGCGGCCGAGGAAGGACACGATGCGGTTGTTCGACTGCTGGTAGCTGATTCAAGGCCAACCAAGATCTCTTTGACAATAACAGCTGGGATGTACTGCACCACGCAGCCAACTCAGGACACGAAGAAGTCGTTCGGCTGCTGATAGTGGATCTGAAGGCTAACAAGGAAGCCCGAGATAAAGAAGGTCAGAGGGCACTGCACACTGCGGCTGAGGCTGGATACGAAGCGGTCGTCCAGCTTTTGGTTGAACTTGGAGCTTATAAGGACGCTTGTGACAATCACGGCCGTACGGCGTTGCACTTAGCGACCGAGAAAGAACACAAGGAGGTTGTGGAGCAGCTTCAATGAACTACAACTGTGCTCCGGCACCCAGATTCTGTATGGTGAGTTGTTAGCTTCTCGAATTCTTGATCAATAAGTTGTCGTCCGGTATTTGCTTAGCTTGCAAATAATAGAACGTTTGCGGTCAAGGGGTCCTATATTCGCTGTTTGAGAGTTGGTTTTGTCTTTGGGTTGTTTTGAATCTGGGCTTTTGTTTGTGATTTAATTTGGTGGAGTATCGAACTAGTGATGTGTTTGTTTTGCTCTTTTGAAGGAATAGTACTAGTCTTTCGTATTGAATGTGAGAGAAGAGAGGATATGAGATTTTGTTCTGGCCTGAGACATAAATATACGTTACGCTCAGGTGGCGAACCCGCCAGTTCGCGAACTATAAAAGCTAGTTCGCAAAACTTGTCTAGTTCGCAATTTAAGCTAGAGAACGGTCCGCGAATTAGTCAATTTTCACGAACTCAACACATTTCTAGCGATATACGAAGAAAGAAGAAACTCTTGCTTCGTCACCGCAAATTGCTGACCACTCGAGTGATGGACCATGACTGGGCAGGCCATTCTAGTATTGCAAGCTTCACAAACACCACCACATCAGTACAGAGCTATATCCGCCGTCGGTGGTGGAGTTGACCTAGTACAAACCGTGGATCCCTCAACGGTACTTTATCCTTCTAGGTTCTGTGAACAACTGGGAAAGGCACACTCCCACCGTCACTCGAATCATCACGGCTGTTGGTGGTCATCAAGTTTGCAGCAGGCATGCTGAATGACGGATACTCCACAGGCGACGGAATACCGAGCTTGAGGAACTGCCCACAGCACTCGGCTAAACTGCGTGCATGTGTGGCCAGGCGGCGCACGCGGATTGGCTGGCTGCTGTCGGCCGGTCGGATTGTCGTGCCGACGTCACACCGCATTCGGTGCAACCACCGCCGCGAAAGCGACTATTTAATTCCCGAAGCACCGCGGTGGCATCGGCAGCACAGCTTCACTGCGATCATCCGAACCGCCGCAATGTCCACCCAACCGCAAACCCTCGCCTTCTTCGGCGCCACCGGCGGCTGCGCCCTCTCCGCCCTCTCTCACGCCCTCCTCGCCGGCCACCCCTGCCGCGCCCTCGTCCGCACTCCCCAAAAACTCTCCTCCCTCCTCTCCTCCGCCTCCGTCCCCACCGCCAGCCTCACCATCATCCCGGGCTCCATCGACACCCCCTCCGCCGTCGCCTCCACCCTCGAGGGCGCAGCAACAATCATCTTCGGCATCGGCGCCGCACCAAAGTTTACGCCCAACCCCCTCTCTGCCTTCGTAACCCTCGACGATCCAACCATCTGTGAGCGCGGGGTGAAAGCCGTTCTCTCCGCGCTGCAGCAGACACCCGAGCAGAAACCGCTGCTGTGTGTCATCTCCTCCACCGGCCTGAAAACGGAGGGACAAAGAGACCTGCCCGTTGCGATGATCCCGCCGTATAAGCTCCTTGCGGTCCCGCACAAGGACAAGAAGAAGATGGAGGAGGCTGTGGCTGCGGCGGAGGTGTTGGGGGGCATGTGATTGTGAGGCCGGCGCTGCTGACCGATGGGGCTGAGACGGGGGCGGTGAGGGCGGGGTATGAGGGGAGGGCCAAGAATGGGGGGGCGTACGGGGACGTGCAAGGGGAGGCGGTGGGGTACACCGTTAGTAGGAAGGATGTGGGGAGGTGGGTTTTCGAGGAGGTTGTGAGGGGGCAAGGGGGGGAGTGGAGGGGTAGGGGGGTGAGTTTGGCGTATTAGTGGGGTGTAGTGGAGTAGTCTCGAAGTGCTGTATAGGGCGGATGGGATCGAGGGAGGCGTTCGGGGTTTGATGCGGGTTTTGGGTTGATAAGAGTGCATTGGTTTTTGATGTAGTTAATCGTAATACTTGCTTGCTTTCCGGTTCTACTTCTTATTCTTGGTGTTAATTTCGGATTGAAGCGTTGACTTTCGTTGGACGGAACACCCAGCACTGAGCGTCGCCTGTAGCCCAATGCCCCTCAAGCCAGTTTGAGTTTCTTACCCGGGTATTCTTTCCAACAAGTGCGAGCTAGTCTGGAGCCGCAAAGGAACACGTTTCAAGACCAAGTATAAGAATTACGCTTTAATGCCACTTTAATACCACGAATGCACTAGGTTATCGCTTCGAGTAAGGCGTCTCCGTCGAGCTGCTGCTCGTAAGCTTATTCTTGAATAGGTGTTAGGCAAAACAAGCAATGCTTAGACTCCTGCACATGGGCTCACTCGTTTGTCTTGGCACCGAATTTAGCAAGAATCTCACAACGGGGAAAACTGCCCTCAACACCGTTTCTGAGCTTCATCCGTCCCGTCATTCTTTCATTTCACTCTCACCCCGCCTCGACCCTTTTGTACCATTTGTCCCTTCCACGCGTTCATCATCCCCGCTCATCTCGGCATTTGATCAATTCCATCAATCCAATTCCATAATCAAGATGGCTAATAATCGCCGTACACCATCGCCTCTATACCTTTTGCTGCGTCCTGATGATAGCTACACGTTCCCCGACCCGAGGCTCACTCCGAGGAACAACCTCCGCTCCCGTGTCGAGAGTGATATTACTCTCGAAGATACGCTGATCGAGGCATTGAGTCCCAGGCGTACGGATGGGTTCTATGCTTCTACTCCCGGTCATGTGGAAGAACCATACTTGGGCCATCCGCCCAGTCGTGAGTTCTTGTCGCCCCGCACTTCGAGAGGGTTCCGCTTAGGATCACCATTCCAACGTACGCCCCGCTCGGCGCCTGCGCGGATACCTTTCCGTATGAGAATGCAAGAGGCGGGATTCATTCCCCAACGTTTCTCCTCCGCCGACATCATCCCTCCCTTCGAAGAACCTTTGACTTTTTCTTCTCCATCTGACAACAACAACCCTTCTGCATCCAACAACGACAATACCGACAACATGGAGAACCAGCCACATCCCAATATCCAAGCGAACATCAATAGCAACCAAGGGCGCACCAGTCCCCAGCTCCCTCGAGGCATCATCCTCGGTACTGGCGGACCTCGTCGCAACGTCGGTGCCGATCCTCCCATCCCCTATGCCCATCTCCAAAGCCAGATCCGTGGTCGCAACGTCGGTGTCGACCCCCCAATCCCCTATCTCATTCAAGGCCAATTCCGTGGTCGCGGCCGTCAATTCTCCTTCCGCGGTCAAGGAACCCCACCTCAGGCCGCCCGTAGTCGTGGAAACCGTGGCCGCATCCCGTCTAACCCTGGTGCTCCTCGCATCGTGGTTACCGCTCCCGGCGCTCCCGCCATTCACCAGGACCCGCACCACCCGGTCTTTCCTCCCCACGAGAAAATCGAAGTCAAGATCGCCGAATGGGAGGAGTTCCATGAGCACCCGGGTTTCAAGCTGACCTTTTCCTTCCGTCGCGATATTGGCATACGCCAGCCAGGAGCCGATTGTGGATGCCAGGTTGGTGGCGCGCATTACTGTTGTGGAGGTTTGTGCCCGATCCGAAGACTATGAAGCATACTTGTTAACGAGTGTAGAATGTCGCATGATCAACACTATCCTTATCCCCGAGGAACGCGAGGAATTCAGGGATATCCTCCTTGACTTTGAGTTTTCGGATTCCCCGAGCATCTGTGCAGTCCAGACCTTGTTCGTGCTTGTCCACAACCTTCCGCTTGCCCTCCACGTCTTGTCGGTGGGTATGCGTCGCCTCGCCCAGACCGCCGCCGTCTTGACTATCTTCTTTGAAGATATCCAGGCTGTCCACCGCTTCGTGTCCCACGTCGTTCATGCTGTGGTCGCGTACAGTAGCCACGAGGACTTTGTCACCTCCAAGTTGAGACGTGTTGGTATTGACCAGACGGTTAATGACGAGCTTAGGGGCGTGATGAGGAAGAAGGGTGAGAAGGTCTTGTTGAGGGGATACACTCAGGGCGGTGTCGGCCATGGGCTCGTCAAGATTGAGGGATTCGAAATGCAGAACGACTGGCAGCTTGCTGTCTGGGTGGGAAACGGTGAGAGGGGTGTTCTCGTCGGTGCGAAGTGTACGTCCCGCCAGGTTGGGTTGGTGTTCTGAGTACCTGTGCGTAAGGCCGCGATTTCTCTTTCTGTCTGGGTTATGTGAAACGGCTCCGAGTATCTGGTGAATAAGTCCGCTATTTCTGTTTCTTTCTTTCTGTCTGGGTTGGGTTCCGAGCTGGTACGGCAGCTATTTCTGTTTCTTTCTGTTCTGTCTGGTCTGTGTTGGTTTCTTAAACGATTCCGAGCATCTGAGATGTGGGTTGCGGCCCGCTCCTATATCTTGTTTCAGTTCTGTGGAGGCAAGAACCCGGGTGGTTAATTTTTCTGATCGATATTTGTACGACGTCGATGATTCTGGGTCATGAGCACCCGGGTGGATAGGCAACGTTTTCTTTCTTATATCTCTGCAAACGACGGCTGGCGCAAATGAAAATCTGGACGAATAGTATCTGGATTACTTTACTTTTTTTTTGTTAATAATGACGGTGATCGGTACTGTGAAAATGAGGATCTACATGTCTGTCTTTAGGATGGGTGTAGTGATGGAGTAGAACACGTGATATTAGGAGACAGAACAGATGGAGACCCATGGCAGTCATTTCTCTATATGGGTTTCGTTGAAGACGAGAAAGCAATATAGAGAAGCATCATATATTTACGGCGACGGTTTCTCGTCGAAATTTTGACAGAAGCCTAATCTAATCTAATACATCCTGTGGTCTTAGCGTCAGGGTTAGGCTTGTACTTGGGTTAGCTACGTGCGCAGCATGCATGTGAAACTACAGAAAGATGAAGACAGACGAACCGCGCGTTGTCATATGAATGGCGGTGAAAAGTGGCCGTATATGATCACGCTGTGGCTGGTGGATAGAAAATATGCAGTGGCGACTGGGAGTAATTCTGTTTGTTAAAATATGATAGGTTTATTAATTGCTATCTACTCTCCCATGGTATAATCTGCTCTTCGACAGATTCCTTTGGGGCTTTGATATGGGTATATCGCACTGCTGACGGACTGGGCCCAACAGCGGTGATCTTTGGTGCTGGGTAGCAGAGATGACCACCGTACAGATGGATGATATCCAAATTACCAGTCTTCTGGTATACGAAGTTAGTTGTGCAGGAATTTAATGCTGTGGTACGGCCATCTTGTTTTGGGGGTTATGAGGTTGGGTCACTTTTTTTTTGCTGGCACTTTTTTTCAATCAATCACAGGATGGTCAAAACCGGGCCAAATCTGTAATAAAATCCTTTTGGGACACTCACTCTTGATTTCTGACGTCACAACCTCATCGGCTAGACAGTACTATACAGCACATGTTTCCAAGCACGTTTATCCACTAATTAGCCCTATGAAATTCTCGCTCTTAGCTCTCTCTTTTATCTTTTCTGGATGTGTTTCTTTCCCTTCAAACTCGGGCGTAAGCGGAATTTCTACTCCAATGCATGTTCTCTGGTATAGATTGGGGGAGACGTTCAGATTTTAGCTTTTAACTCTGACCTTGCTATATATCAATCGTTTCAACAGAGTGGCGCTTTGGCTCGCTTCGTTCTCAAGACTAATCATTCGATCTTCCTTTACACGCAAAACCAGACATTTTCAGAATGGTTGTTCGAATTTCATCTATAGGTGCAATTGTTACGTTGAATCATTCTACATTCAGCCGCTTGCGGCCATGGGATATATATATCTTTCGATACAGCACCAGTCGGCCGGAAAAGCCATTTCATAGGATAGACCATCATATATCATAAATGAAATTTTGTTCATTATCGCTCCGCGGAGTTATGCCACACTATCTTAGTAGCTCTTGTTTGTTCTTAGACATGGCTATGATTCATTCCTCGTGGGGGCATTAGCAACTGGTTGGAGGAGTTTGGAGCTGTCTTATCAGGTGTAGCTATAGGGCGTCAAAAATTTGATGACATGCTCCCGAGTTGCTTTGTTTTTTGGTGAACTATATCCCATCGAAACAAATCGAATATAGGTTATCAATAACCTGACGAAAAGCTGGAGTTCCTGCCATACCACCCTTTGCCAGATTTTTTTTGTTCTTTGGTGAATTGCAGCTGCAGTAGAACAGCCCTCCATCCTCACGGATCTCGTCCAGTTCATTATCTGTCACACGATATGTGTGTTCATGTACTCCCTCAGGTTACGGTCCGCAAATAACAGGTTTTTGGAAGCTTTATCCATGCTCAAACTCCATGAAAGTTGAGCTGACATGGAACATACTCGTCCGCACAGGTGTTTGGACATGGAAAACCCTAGCCCACATAATGAACCAACCATAAAGTTAGGGATTCCCACACGTCCGAAGTTTTACCTCCAGGGAGTACCTGGGGGATATGGGGGGAGCTATGACTTAACTATTCGTATTATTTCGACGGGTTTGCAATGGACTTCGGACCGTTACCTCAGGCTATTTCGTATCCACGTTGATATCACGTTGGTGAGGAGGTAGTATTAGTTAGTTACCAAGACATGGCCGTCAAATACCAACTGCATATGATTCCAAAAGGGCATGATTCACCACTCATTCCTATTGTGACAGGTCATTACGGGTGACACACGATGCCAGGAAAGAAAACGAGCCGGGTTCGGTATCCCACGGTGAAAGCAGCATTTCCCTTTATTTACTCCCACGCGCGGGCTGCCTTCCGTCCACCTAATATCACTGCAGCTGTGATATTGATACCGCATGGATCGGTACCAACGAAATAGGAGTCAATATACATGGGTGGATATTAGAGTCATCGAGTTTATTCATTTGGACTCTTCATCTGGGCACGATCTCAACTAGGAATAGACTAATTTTGACAAGCAACATACTGAGACATAGTAAGGCGTAGCGACTTCCTTATTGGTGCTGTTCTACAAAGTTTTTCGTTGTAGCCAATGCTGCATGCAGCCTTCTACAGGCTAAAGTCAGACCTCTGGTAGGTGACAGGATCTAGGGCGACTCTATTCAATCTAGCGTGAACATTACATCTACAACTTCCCGATCAAGTCCTAGGAACGAAAAACCAAAACACCTAGCATACATTTACAACCTCACCAGATCGCCTCCCTCCTTCCGCCACCACCACCAACTCCCTCCCACCGCCCCCTCAGAAACCACTCAGCCACCCTCTGCTTCAACCTCCCATCCAGCCCTCCCCTTCCCGTCTCCAATTTCCGAATCTCGACACAAACCAACTCACCGCGGGTATCCAGCAACTCACCATCAGCCGTAGCGGTGGGGGGAACAAGCGTATTCCCACCACCGAGCTGACCCAGCATCGTCTGCAGCACCTCCGGGCTAACCGCCGCAAAAATGCTCCTGGACCCCCTCCAGACATTTCCCAGCTCGGGCGAGGATGCCACAACAGCGGCCTCAAAGCCCCTCCCACCTCCCCTCCCCCTCGTGTACTCCCCAACGCTCAAATTCTCCGTCCCCCCCGTGGAATACTCATTCATGCGTGACTCGATCTCTCCGCGCACGGTGCCATGACACCCAATCTCAGAGAGTACCTCACGCCAGTCTTCCGCATACCCAACCACCTGCCGTCCAAACGTCAGCAGGAAGTGTTCCAGCACCAGCCGCAGCGTGGGGAGACATCCAAACACCCGCGCGATATGTAGCACACTCTCGACTGCACGGAGTGTCTTCCCCTCGCCGTCATCTTCTTGTGACTCCGTCGCCACCTTACGCTCAAGAAACCGTGTCAACGGGTTGCATGCGGCGTCGGGGTCGGTAAGCGTTTCAAAGTATTGTAGGATTGCAGTGGCAGCTTTGCGGTACCGCTCGGGCGGGTGGTTGTAGTAGTCGGTTGTCGAAGAGACGAGTTTGCTACGGATATCGATTGGGTGCCCGCCTCCTCGTCGTAAAGAGGTGGCAAGATATGGGAGATGAGTGCTGAGTGTGGATTGCGGGAGGACTGCGATTGGTTGGGAGGAGGCGCCCCAGAGAAACGGGATCATGGCGGTAGTGGGGTGGTGTTGCGGTGCGTAGCGTATGGGTGAATGGTTTCGGTAGGCCATTGTTTGTTGAGCTGAGGACGGGAATACCTCTATGGTTCCCTTTCTTTATAGAAAACGAACTGGATGTTGTTTGCATCGAGAGCTCTACCGAACTAGAGGTTCAACGAACAGGATGTTTGTTTGCATCGTGAACCTCAATAAACAAACGTCGGGGTGTAGATGACGGCAATCGTTTGTTTTCTGGACGGGAATTCAAAACATGTCTGACGGACAGCAAGACACTCCTATGATCACAATATCACTCGAAACAACGGATATGTGCTTGCTGCTAGCCACTAGCACAGATCAATCGGACAGCAGCATACTCATCCTGCGACATTCCGCTCTCTCGCCCCAAACGGGAAAAGCAGTCGTATGCCACTTTACTATGAGTACAGGTGGCCCTTTCACTGGTGCTTTTGATGGTCATATGGGGTTTTCGCCAATATTTTAATGCGCGCAAAAAGTAAAGCAAATGCAAAAAAACCTGTGAAAAGAGATCTGGAGCTACTTTCGGTTGTTTTCCAATCTCTTTGAAATTATACTCGAACTTGACGTCAGGAGATCACCAAAAGAGACTACTATGAATTGCCCTAATGCACGTAAGCACTGAGGCTGATCATGGCAATTTCGTGATCCCACGTGCCCAGCTTCCCCGCTTCGGTGTGATAGATGGAGACCTCCTCTCATGATATTTCGGCACAACCTCAAGATAAGCCCCGGAGCAACATCCGACGCATGTTCCTGTGAGCCTGCGGGTAACAGAGGACGACCGAAACCAATGACCTTTCCATCCCCTGTGCGACGCACCCAACCTGGACAACATTAATAACGTTCCGACCTCTCCATCTTCAAAAGTCTAAGTAACTCGTATCGATACTCTGTCCCCACTCCGGTTCCAGATCGAGCGACTGTATCGAGAAACATCGGCAGATGCACAGGCATAGCACATGCAGCCAAACAAAGAACCACCCGTAACCACGTTCACCGCTATTGGCGCGCTGCACCGGCAGATGTAAGAACCACGTCTGTCCTAGACTGCCGAGCCATGCAACCACATTTATGATAACGGATTATTATTACGAACGCGTGGGATCATGGGATGGGGAGGAGGGATTTGTGAATGTAATAGCATACGGCACTGGTGCTTCAGGTCAGACGTAAAATGTCTAGCTCTTCCCTGGTATAACACTCTCAATCCAACGCTTCCCAGGTTTGTTGTATTGTACATATGCAGCTGCTACTGGTGTTTTGGTTTTTGGTATCTAACGATGTAGGTGCCACCGATCAAGAGAAGTATAGTACGTTCTTAGGTGCTTTTACTACAGCGACCTGTTTCGTACATAATGCAATGGTGGTTCCCCACGAAACAAAGCTTGGCTAGACTACATTATTTCTCCACTACTAATGCATTCGCTGACGACCGTGTAACGTTAGAAGCTCTTGTAACGCAGATCTTGGAGTGCCCGTTTGTGAAGGAAGTGCACCTTTTGCTGCAACACGTTCTGAGCTTGGAAGATTGAGTGTATGAACCAAGGGACGTACGTACGACGTGGAGCATATGCCGTACTCGAATGCAGGGCCCCACCGGTCATACAAGCTCGTCCTCACTCAAGGAGCGTCCGCCTTATCCACCACTACCACCTTATCAGCACGAAACCCGAAACAACCGAGCTTTGTTTGGTCGATACCTAACATTCATGTTCCTACACCATCACCCACCCACTCCTCGCTATCAGCGGTAACCCCTCTTAAAACACCGATTCGACGACCCATGCACAAGAGCCAAGCTAGCTGGAGGTTAGGATGGTTTCTACACTTGCGAACCCCGCGCATGACGTGGAGGACCTTTCGTGAGTTATGTGGGGGGTGCAATAGATAACTCCCTTGTGAAGCTGTGCGAGGAAACTCGGGTATATAAACCCCCTTTCTTCCTTTTCTTCCTATGTTTTTTTCTCAACTCGCCCACGAACTATCACAGCTACATATCAAACGACCTTCTAAACCAACAATCAACCACTACCTCAAAACTCCAACCAAAACAACAATCATCATAATGGGAGGCTGCTCTTGCCAAAGTTGCTGCAGTGGTTCTTGCGCTGGAGGGGAATGCAGCTGCACTTCTTGCACTGTTTGCATCCCTTCCCTTCTCCGAGTCCACGGAAGATACTGATATAACGGGTGTAGCACTAAATACTCCCTCGATTCGGTCGAACGACGGACGCAGAGATGGACGAATAGGCGGGAATCTGGGATTGGGAGGAGGTTTTGAATTCATTTGGTAATTTCTGTCGCGACAACGTCATTCTTTTGGGTAGATATTTAGTAGTGATTTTGAATTGAAATTTCATGTTGCGCACCATGCTTGAGTTTCTATCCCATCATACGGAACTGTGATTTTGAGATATTGAGGGGATATAAATGTAGGTATGGCGGCCGATCTATACGTGACGCAGATCTTTAGGTGAGTGGAATGGTAAATAACTCAAGATATTAAGACATAATAGTATATAAACCCTCCCCTTCCCTCTAGACAAGTGAAGAAAGTGAGCGGACATTTGGCATTTTCGCGAATCACGGGCAACGTTTGAAAGCCGATTCCTCAAAACACAGGTCAATTTGATGATGAATGGAATTACGAATAGTATACATATGTAAGAAGCTCTACCATCGTGTAGGACCACCATTGTTGTGAAGCAGGGTACAGACCCTCCTAGGCATGCCATCTATCCTCCAGTGAATATGCTCCCACGGCAACTCCTCCCACAACCGCTGCGCGACAATAATAATTTCCTCACGGCCATGAGGTCGTTGCTTAGGGTCCCGCATTACTTTTCTGAAGTGCGCTTTCCGCATAGACCATACATTGATGATTGCACCTTCCTTGTACCAGTCATTGACAATGCGATGAATGGCAGTTTAGCCCATTCTAATTTTCTATTGCATTTCACAAAAGGAATAACCTTCAGACTTTAGCTGAATAACCCAAATGGATTGTTCGGGTGTTGACTCCCTTCTCCTGCCGTCAGGGTGGCTAGGCATGACTATGTGTGAAGTGGGAGCCTGGGAACGTGTCGGGGGTTGCGCGATGTGAAACTAGCGCGGGTTCGCTCACTTTCTTCACTCGTCTGCCTCCTTTGGGTTCTTCATCCTGTTCCTCGGTTCTACCGCGAGAAAACACCTGCACAATAAAGCTACAACTTAACCGATTTCACCCCACACCAACAATCGTCATAATGGGAAGTTGCTCTTGCGCTAACTGCTGTGGCGGTTCCTGCACTGGAGAAGGATGTAGCTGCACTGGATGCATTGTATGATTCCTCTTGCTCCATCCGGCTTTTGGAGGATTGTACTGATACAGGACTGCAGCACTAGGAGGGAAGCTAAGATGGTTGAAAGGACAGTCGAGCTAGCTTGTGTATGAATTGTTATTCGAATGTCATTATTTTTAGGGAGCAGACGCTAGGGTGGATTTGAGAGGAGGAGAGGGGTTGTTTTGAGTTCGGTTGTTTTATGATGTCATTTGACAGAAAGTGTAGTTGGTGGTTGATGATTTCTGATGATCGGAACTAGGATTTGATGTTGCCTATATGCGTACCTATTATTACCTATATATTATTACCTATCTTTATCTACTTGAAGAAACTGTGAAATGTAATACTTCATGTACTATACTAAGAGAGAAATACATCATATTAAATCATTCTACCTGTTGTATGAGCTAGCGTGTAGCGTGGCGTAGAACAGACTACTGTGTACTCTAGTCCGGCTGTTGATGACGGGCTGCACTTTGCTGCAAACGGTACCGAAAAGGGGAAGCCAGAGTAGAACACTTATTGGCGGATGTGTCACATGTGCGGATGTAGTGGTGATCTTGACCCCTCTAGAGCTAGCTAGCTCGAATTCAAAGCTCTCGAGAAGTGTCCCGACTCGATGGCTTTGTAGGAAGTTAAACTCAACCAGACAGAGGGAGAGGGTGGGGTGGAAGACCTCCAAGTTTCTACGGAGGTGCACCGGTGATGGAGACACTTCATGAGACATCACTCAGTATACGTGTTCGTTGGCGGCATTACTGTATGGGAGTAATCGCAAGTGTATATTGTAGTAGGTACTGATGGTAGACAAGAGAACTTCAAGGCTGTCTACATTGTATGAGCACCCAACAATCATAAGTGCAAGTGCACATATATAGGTATATAATCTACAGTATCGAACCGCTACTGGCATAGCGCGCGAGTGAGCAGTCCGAGTCTAATATACGGGGAGGGCGGGAAGATTTGATCTCAATCCAGGACTAGTGCCAGCGAGCTCTGTCAACTGCCCCTGGCGGTGTGCCCTCCATCCCATCTGGCGGGTGAAATGGATGCGCTTTAATTTTCTGGCGGGAAGTTGACGAGGTTTAGAATAGGGGCATGACATACTTCGTCGTTTGCGATCCATCTAAGGAAAAAGTAACAAAGGAAACTACCATGCTTACTCAGACATATTGCAACGGTCTAGCTTCATCCAAGTCCCCATCATTGTAAATTTGCACCACCTTAACTAACTTTTTCAGTAATTCTCCATTCCCTTCATCTTCCGCATAGCGGTCGTACCCCGCGCCCCGGAATCTCCATGGATGTAGCGGTTTATCACATTTCTCACGGCAAGTATCCTGACGGCCTTATCAGTCATCCGAAATTAATTTAACAAAGTCCAGATCCCTTGAAAACATGTATATCTCCCGCCCACCGCCTGACAACAGTAAAAACCATGATCGTAAGAAAAGTATATTCCACCATTCACTTTGATCCCAAACCAGTCTGATATCGCCTTACTAAGCCCTCTAAACTCACGTTTCCTCTCGAGGACACCCTGATGTACTAAGTTACACCACATGTTCTCCTCTAGCATGGCAGCATCGATTCTGTCAGTTGGTAAGGGAAACTGTGAAGGTACATCCCCGGTGGGTTGCTGATCGCCGCATCCTAGACGACGATCTTGTGCTCGTGCTGGATGGCCGCAAACAGGAGGAGGCAACTGGGGCACGGACTGTCGAGATCCTCCGTTGACTTCGAGGGTGCGCTCATATTCTGTCTCTTTAGGTTCATTATGACATGGGAACATGTTGTCATAGTCACGGCCACTCGGTAGCCAGAACTCTTCAATAGTGCCACCCCCCTACCCCCCACTTTCCGTACAGTCCCCTACTGCCTGTGCGGGATTTGCCTTCTAGAACGGTTTGGTTATCGCCGGGTAGCCCTGTCATTCCCCTTGATAGTCCCACAGCTGCCATGCGTTCAGTTTGCTCACTGCCTTTCGCGGAGAGATCAACACATACATCCCCGACTGACGATCGAGTTGCATCGGGTGCCTGCTTTTTACTGACAACCAATAGATCTTCATTATAGCTTTCTCTTCCGAGGTATAGTCCGCCGGCTGGAGAGGCGCTCTGTTTTTCGCTATGATGCCTGGGATGGGCTCAATAACAGTGTTCCTAAGCGGTCAGGCCTGATCTTCACTAGTGCAGGCCTGTAAATTGAAGCCTGGCCGGCCAGCAGACCTCAGAGTTCAGGCCCGCCCGGTCGCCAGATAGCTTGCAGGCTGCCAAGTCTTATGCAGGCCTCGAAGGTACATGCAGGCTTCCACAGGCTTCAAAGATATACGCAGGCCAGTCTAGGCTTATGCCAAGCTTATGAATGCCTCGAAGATATATACAGGCTTCAAATATATACAGGCCGGCCCGGCTTTTAAATCACAGGCCTGGCCGGCCTACACTAGCAGCGACCTCTAAAATATCGGCCAGACCGCTTAGGAACATTGCCTAATACTATTCAGTATTTCTCTCTGTCGCAGCACTTGAAGTGTCTGACTCCAATGGGGATCTATTTTGCGCTTGGGTCATCCCACTAAAAACTGGCTGCGACCCTACGGATTCGTTTCTGGGCTTCTCAGACTCAGCACTACGCTGACATTGGCCGGGCACTGGGCTGTATTTTTTTGGTATAGCTAATATGCTACTATTTGGACGAGGCCATTTGCCCTTTCCGTAGCCTCCTTTGTAGAAGTCTCCGGGGTTGGCGGCGGCAAAGTTTTCACTGCTCGTTGCCACCACAATTCCGCCCCGTTGTATTGACTTACTCGGATTAGCATCCATCATTGGGCAGCCGCTAGAACGAAGTGGCCCACGGAAAACATATGGCCTTCCACAAACGACGAAGGTCGTTCGTTCCATTCCGGACGATTAGCTGGTTCGGCGTATCCCACACTTGATTCACCGCGAAGCTCTTGGCGTAGTCGAGCCAAACTGTCTAATGATTGGTCCGAGGGTAGCATACGATCCATAGTTGTGTGCCTGAATGATGTAAGCACGAAGTCTGAATGCCAATCCTTCACTTCTCGAAACTACAATCTTCGTGTGTTGAGAGACGAGCGGAAAGGTACTCTGAAGACTGGAAACTGGCACTTGGTTTGCGACCACGAACGACACGGACATACGCCTCGCATTTTTCTTCTAGTACTAACTCAACTGATCCTAAGGAAAGGTTCTACCGGTACGTAACCAGCTTTCTCTCCGTCGTGGTGTCGACTGATCCGACCGAAGTCTCCTCTGTAGGGCCGCGTTTGGGTTTGAGAAGCGGATAAGCTTCTGCTGGGAAGCGATGATCAAAGGCAGAGAGGGATAAAGTCGAAGGGTAGGTTAATTTCGAGGCTTGATGTGGAGTGGCACCTCGATTCGGGATTGAGGCGTTCTCCAGCAGCCTCTTGTTGTGGTCGCGGCGGCTGAATGAGGTAGAGTTAGGGAAGTACATTACCTGACAGGCACTAACTTTAAGTTGTTGGTGTGGCGCGGCTCTGTGGCTTGTGCTAGGAATGTTAATGCGACCTGAAGCCCCACCCGTTTATCTCGTACAACTTCGACTTCACGATCGTGCTCTCTAAGAATAATCAGAGGAAGATCATAACGGGGATAGGGGTTAAAGTGGAGGAGACGAAGGTTTCGAGGGGAAAGATGCGGAGGCAGGACGAGGCTGCTGAGAAGGACAACGAGAAGGGCTAGAGTGGGATAGTTAAAGGGAAACAAAATCAATATTGTGACGGCGGAAGCGGTGCAAGCGAGCAGATATATTGCTTTTGGCAGAGTCCGAATGATACTCTCTGAGCTGCATACCAAAATTGTTCAGGCCAGATGACATATGGACTTCGTCTATCAGTACAGAACTTGGTTTCCACGGTTCCTTTGACTAGGTCAACACCATTCCGAACATGATTCAGAGAGTTATACAAAAAGAGGAGCTTGAGGGAGAAGGCTTGAGATATATACAACAGAGATGCACATACTGGAGTAACTTGTGCCCTATGCCAGATGTCTCAATTTCAGCCTCACCAACTTACGATCAGCTCTATGCAATACTGAGCTCAAACTTAGAGACTGGCAATACATAATCAGCGAACGGTTCAATGAACGATTAGTTCAAACTAGTAGCTCAAGGTCGCGCTAGATTTTGGCACAGGATAGCGATGAATAGCATAGGTTTTTCGCCGGTATTTATTTACGGTTTGAACCAGCTCCGAGTGTTGGACTATGATCACACATCTGTTGACGGAATACAGGGCTTTCGCCCGAGATCATCGACGGGCATAATGTGACTGCTTGGCTGTTACGTGGGTTGCCATTTCTAGTATAGTATTGTAGACATCGTGTACTTAAGCTTTCTCCTTTTCTCTTCTCGCTCTTTAGAATTCAGACGATTGACGAGTTCTCCGCGCATACTACAACATCAGTCGACTGCAATCCTGATTCATTCAGTCAGTGGTGGATAATTAGACGTATCTGACTGATATCAAGGCACTTGATGAAGGAAAGCCAGAAATCTCGCCTTGTCTACCCTTTCACAAATTATCCTTTTCCATTTTTGCGGAGCCATCTTAGTATTTGTTGATGGAAGTACTGGGCTTTCGCCCAAGATCATTGACTGGCATTATGTGACTGTTTCACTGTTACGTGGGTTGCCATTTCTAATAGCATTGTGGACTTTGTGTCCTTTTAGCTTTCTCCTTTTCTCTCTCTCTCTAGACTTGTACAAACAGCCAGGAGACAACAGACGAGTTTTCCACCACCATTGGTATACGTGTCAACAGTAATGGTTCAACCCCTTTGGCATTGCCAGTCATTTGCATTGCCTAAGAGGGAATTTCAAGTGACAACTCCATCACCAGGTAGAGATCAAGATTCGATGAAGTTCAAGGCAGTGTAATTGTACAACATATAGTTTTTTGTAGGATAAAACTCAAGTCTTTCTAACTGAGTTCCCAACAACCAACGTACTCGGTAGGGTGGCGACGGTCTGAACCCTTTTGTTTCTAACCTTGAAGTATGTGAACCCGCTGCTGGCCGAGAACACCCCCTTCATGCTGGAATGCGTTGGATATAATTATGCTCCCATCCTGGACAGAGAATATCTGATTGGTAACCAGCAAACTGCCTCTAGAGAGTTATTCATACAAGAAATTCCCGTCTGACTAGAATATTAATTAAAGCCCGAGGATATACTTAAATACCGCATACCCGTTTACAGAAACGGCGACCGAGTAGCCGGATACCTGCTGACCTCCAATGCGTACTGTATGTTCATTTAGATATGTGGAGGCCCTGTACTTCGTATCGTAACCGGTTTCCTGCCCTCTTTCGGCACACCCGTACCTCCTATATCCTACTTCGCCGTTTTTCGATTCACCGCCTCAAAACTCGTAAGATTTGGTGAAACGGTTCTGTTTGGCTTTCTGGAAGTTGCTTGTCGCATATTGGCAACAAACCCAGCAGGTTTCAGGAAAAATTTTTGACTCAGACTCTGTGATTGGCTACTCACACAATCAGAAAACAAGCTGTTTCTCCTGATAAACTAGAAGGTGGCGAAAATCATGTTACTATAACGCTATACTATGAGAGTTCATTTCTGCGGCCTAAATTACACTTGAACTTAATATATATGGTCCGCGGGATACTCCATGATGAATCGCTACTTGCTCTTACCAGATCCGAACCAGATCCTCATTGAAAATAGCTTCGGGGCGGTCCAAGTTTATAGACATTAACTCTCACTCGCATGCAAAGGTCTCAAGCATGAAACATGGGGAATGATGCATGTGCACTCCTTGCTCCTGCATTCCTCTTATCTTATCTTCGTTATTGACTGTTGTCACGGGTTTCAGCCCTGTGCCCGTGCCGACTACTAGTTTGTACGCAGTTTCCACTGTGGGCTTGCTCTTCCTTTCGAGCTCTTTCTCTTAGTATTTATCAAATATACGTCCTACTATAGCCTGTAGGAGACATTAATTGAATATATGCTAACATTATAAGTATGGCGGCGCAACAATAATGCTATCTGTATTGTGACATAGTTAGCTAGTTTGAACGCCGACTCTATCCTTCGAAAGCCGCTACCTCTAACCCTCTAAAACCGGTACTTCCGGTTCATTAAAATAGAACAGACGCCTGTCACCTCAGCTTCCAATATGGATGGCGGTGAGAAAAACACAGCCAAATCGGTTCATACATATCTGCCGCGACGCCATATGTCGATATCGGAGACACTGCCCCTGCCCCGCCTTGTAGCGGCGCAGCTGCCGATCATGGCCAATATCAAACTCGGACACGCGGATACCTATTCCCTAGTTGACTTTACCGCCGACTCCAAACTTTTTTCCGCGGAATAACCGGTTGATTTGAGATAATCCGGTATCCACGCCGCTTATCCCAGACCGAAATGAAAAACTTCGTAATCTATGTACCGGGCCCCGCACATGGTAGCTGATCCTGGGTCCTGGGTCCCGGGGGCCGGATATGAGCGGAATCGCTACTCACTCTATACAACGAAAAAAATGCAGGCCCGGAAACAGGCTTACGATGGGCTGATGCTGTTTCATGATGGCTTTGCAATTGGGCATGCTGATATCAATGGGTACGTATTCTCTACACATTACACAAGGCATGAGCCGAAACCAGACAACTGCCACAACTGCCCTCATCATGTTCTGCAGCGGTAACGCATGGCCCCATTGTTAAGTTTAGTTTACATTCATTCATGTGTTATCACTCGGGGTTAAGAATTAAAACATTGCGTAGACGTCAACGGGACTTCAAATGCAGAGAAATAAACCAACACAGCTCTCATTCCAGAGTTTTCGTCCGTCAGCAAGCTTTAGTCCTCCGGTTGCCGGTTTAACTTGCGAATGAGGCAGACGTCAACCAGATTTACGAGGCACCCAAAGGTAGGTAGAAGACTAAAAATTTTCCCAGCTGCCAAACTGTTTGATTCACTAGTGCTCTGTTTCAAGGCGATCCCAAACCTAATCCCTGGAGGGTCCGCTTATTTCCCACGTGGTTCGAGAAATCGGGATTCTGGTGACATCTTGATGAACGGCACACACACTAACCATTGGCAGGACCCGCTATGCTTGGAAAAATACATCCGCGGGCGATGTCCGATGTCAAGACCATACTACCTCACGACATATTCATACCAAGAAGGACCTCATCTACCCAACAGTGCGAGTTCCGAGCGTGCGGTTATATTAACCAGTTATGGAGCGTCAGCGATTGTGCATGCGGACATGGGTGGTTTCAGCCTGGGTAACATTTGAAAATTTTGATGCTAGTTCTATTTACATACATAAGATAAGATATGGAGTAGAATTAATTACAAGGCGTTCAAAGCTGTGCCGCAGAAGAAAGCAGTGGTAATCCCAAACTCCACGTCCAGCGTATTTGAACGAACTAGCTAGAGCAACACAAGTCCCCACATACTTGCTTTTGACGGCTTTTACTAAAGGAAGAAAATAAAAGAATATAACAAACTCCACACCCACAACCGGAAGTTGACTGAACCTTGAATGACCGCGAAATTATAATTAGACACTATAAAATTCCCCATTTGTACATGACCGACCGTGCTGACAAACAAAAGAACAAAAATAAGAGCATATACGGTTATAATTACTAGCCAGAACAAATCAAAAGCAGGATAAAAAACAACACAACGTGCAACTTATGGGTTCAATGGAAACTCTAACCTCTGCCTCTTAAGTAGCGGGTAGCTGCTGTTCATTGGCATTGTCTTCGGTATCCGCTCGCCGCTCCAGTTCAAGTTCTCAACTTCGGGTCCATTATAGCTCATGGTGATCGGTACCTTTTGTTGTTGTACTTGAAGCATAGGATGCATCATATGCATCAGTTGCTGGTGCTGCTGGTCAAGGTGATGATGATGGTGGTAGCTGTAATCGATGTGATGTAGAGGACGGATGGGAGACCACTGGTCCTGGTACACGTTACAACTAGGGCACAAACATTGCTGCTCTGGCTCCATCATGAAGGCGGAATGTTGCGGCATCTGTTGCATTGGCTGAGAGAAACTATTCATCATCATTTGGTGATGGGGTACACAGTGTGTATCACTCTGCAGATGAAATTCTAGCTCCTCCAGAGCTTGGAAGCCGATCACACTATAGGCACAGTTGGAATGCGGGCATTGTATTCGTGCTGGTGCTGACCATGAGACCGGGCTAGGCGTATCTTCCTCCGTAATCGTAGGGGAGAGTAGTGATGGACAGAGGTAGTTTTCTTGTGAGAGGAGAGACGTGACTGAATCCGCTGGTGCAATGCTGGGGTACAGATTTCGGATTGGGCGGGTGTTATAGTCTGCTGGGTCGACTGGGAGAGGCGTTGGGACGCTACCGAAGCGAAGAGGTGTGCGAGGCCGAACGGGAATGGATCTGGGACCGGTGGAGGGGCGGCCGGCGGACTGAATTGCACCCATTGTGGCTATGAAAGAGGTATTAGATAGAAGGTCGTTGGACTGATATCAAGAAAGTGGAATTAAGTTCAGCTTCAGAGTGAGAGAGAATAGTTGATCTGTATGAAGTGGTAGCTGCGCGAACTAAAGAACCAATTTCAAGTCGACGCGACGAGAGCGAGTTCTATATATCGTAGCTAGCTTGGTAGATGAAGTGCTGGATGAGCATTGTAGATCATAACCCAATTGTTATAATATATTGAACGCATTACTGCTACGTCAGGCCCAGTCTCTCCCGCCCGAGTAAGGCTTATAGCTCGCTTCTCTTGTAACGGAAGGGTGCGGGAAGTAGTTTGATGCAAATCAATTCAACGCTCTTTGTGACCAGGGGTATGTAAATTGGCGAGCCTAGAAACGGAGGATCATAGATGCCTTGCAGACAACGCCCCCGCGTTATGTCTCCTAGGGTGACGATGGCGTGCCAAATTGGGAGGCAGTGTGGACCCTGTACGCTGGATCAGAGCTGTTCCCGATCCGCAAGCAACTCCGTGGTCTCGTTCCTCTAGCATCCCAGTCAACGTTCCTGCACCCCGCCCTTTCAACCTGTTTTATAGATGAAGGTGGTGGTGTCTAAGCAAGTAGTCAATTAGGACTCGGTAGAGTATATCCGTGTATTATACGCTTTTGCAACTCATCACTTAGTACGTCTTTTATTGGTTTTCTTTTCGCACCGCACCAGTCTACGGATCTGGATATACGTCTAGTGCATTTACCCAGCTCATCACGCCTTTAGAGAGAGAGGTCTGATGTAATGGTTGTTACATCCTAAGTATGTACCTGCCTTACTTCTTAGTTTCGTGGCGTATATATCCTTCCAGAAAGTCAAGCCATATGGAAGAAACTGAGACGCTATCCTCAACTGCCGCCATTGCCTTACTCAACATTCAGCGCCTACCAATTTTTTTAATTTAGACGAGTTCGAGCGCCACCAAGGTAGGTACCGACAGCTGAATTCAAATGCAATTCTTCTCTCGAGTAGACTTTCCCGAAACGATCCATGAATAGCTAGCTATATAGGTAGTGGTTTTCTGGATGGCAAATTTCGACATCAATCTCAAACCTATCGCTGAACGCCGCCGTATGATACCACGACCTTTTCCTCATCCACTGCGGGCGAGTTTTAGCCGAGCCTTGCTTGATTACAATTCTGAGGCCGGTAGAAAATCCGGCCAAGGCCAGCTATGAGGTTAGCCAATTGGTCAAAACAGGGCAATTGGACCAGCATTTTGACCGGCCAACTCAAACATCGTAAACTCTCTACCTAGTGTCGTAGTGTTGAGATGGTCGAGATAGGATTGCACGTGGGGGTACCGAGCCTGGATGTGGATCTAGCTCGCTTTTGACGAGAACCTCAGAAATTTGCCGGGGTCAAGCAGGGGAAACCTTGAGGCTTCTGCCCTAAATAGATCTCGCGCTCGCTTCAATGTTGTAGTCCCTACACCTACACAGTCGCCTTTTTTTTTGGCCACCGTTAAGTTTGTATGTAGAGGAGGGGAGGGAAAACAATCTGTCGCATCGTGCTGCGATATCCGCGCTCATCATGAACGGCACGCTTGAGAGGATATGTAGCCAGGGAAAGGTAATGTAAGGCAATATGTATATATGTATAACTACTACATACGCATACAGCTGCCATACCGACTGGTATCAATATCATGTCTGTGGTAGTAAACGGCATCCCATCATGATAAAGGAGGTCGTGAAACCGGCCCCCATGTATTCCGGCAGCTCCGGCGGAAATACCATCTCGGCTGCCACATGGCAACAAGTCGCACGCAAAAAGTAAAAACGATAGCTCCAGAACATTCCCAGAAGAAAAAAACATCACACTTCAAACATGTTCACAAATATGAATGACTCGTCTAAATTGGATTCAACTAGATGTTGCTACGTCCATTAATCTCACACGTCAGCCATGTGGTCGATTTCTGGTGATAGCATTTAGTCCCTATACGAATACGAACTGCAACTCTTGTGCGCGGATGAACCAGTTCCGCAACAACTTACTAACATATCCGAGGGAACGCCGGCTTCGTTTTGTTCGGTGTTGCGTTGTAGTTCGTCTGACGAGCCCTTATCCCGCCAAAAATCAGCTGGAACTGGATAAATACCAGTATGCAAACCACCTAGATAATATTAATGAGAGTTCTAAATGTCGTTCGCTATCAGATGGTGAGGAAACCCTGCGGTTACTTATCTAAAAAGCAACTTAGTACCGTTGTATGTAGTAGTTCACTTACGTTCATAAGCTCCTTACTCTTCTGGAAGAAAATTGTATATGTATGGAGAAACTCCTGTTACAGCAGCTGCATCTTCTCGTATCCTATCAGCGTTCTCATATTGGAAAAGTAGGCACTCTCAGTTCCCATTTTGCTGTAGTGCAGCACGCCACTATTCCGTATGATCGTGTTTTTCCGCCTTGATTAGTGACCACAGACAATGCAAGAGGACTTATCGATCTTTTGCTTCCGCGAGATCCCGGTGGGGATCCGGAGGTTCCGTTTTGAGTCCAGGCTTGAAACGTCTCATTCCATCCCAATTGTTCCATTGTCGGACTGCCGACAATACCAACCGCCGCATACATATGACGCACACTGTGTACCTGCCTGCAATTGCCGAACAGTACGACGCGAATACGATTGTAACTGATGTTTGAGAAAGAATCGAAACACTGCCTACTGACTACCAGCTACTTATTGTGTTGCAAGATGCTCACCTGGTTCTAGATATATTAATACTATTCGGAGCGAACCAGAGGGGTATGGGGGGTATGAATGCAGAAGCAAATATCGGAAAACTGTGGTCCCTCTTGCGTTGAATTTTATGCTTAGGGCTTTCCGGTTCGATTTACGTGCCCTACAATTGATCGTCGTCGGTAATCTTACGCCTCACAAGCGAGCGACTACAAGGTAGAGTGATGACCTGTGATGGTGCCACCCAGGTCACCGTGTGTACGTGGAGTTCAAATCCACAAACATATATCACCCTTTAGTACATCAACATGCAAAAACTAGTATAGCAAAGTGAAATGAGGAGTTTGACCATACCAAATCCTCAGCCCAAGCCTTGTTGATAACGATTTGAGCATCACACCCCCGAAACGCGGAAGGGGTAATTACGGAGGGTTATTGTGAAAGACATTCAAGAGATACTCCTCTGTGATTGATTATGTGGGCTCTGATATTTCTTTGCTGTTCTTTGGAATTCTTTTATGCCTGGGTATAGATTAACTTTGTGGGTTCTGTACCAACTTCGGCCAACCCTCCCAAATTAGGAGGTACGTATCTTCTATATGTGATACTTAGTAGTTTGACTAGGGCAAAAGTAAGTTGTACATTCGATACTCCATTTTGTTGCAGATCCTGCGTGGTGGCGGCGGCGGAGTGCAACTAAACAGCTAACAATTGTTGAAAGTCTCCTAGCTGCACGTACACACCACGGCAGTTAACTAGTTTATACCCAGTCCAAGAAGCCGGAAGACCTACGCGCACATACCCTCCTGGCGAATTTGTTTTGACAGCTAACGAGATTGCAGGATAACTCGGTTCAGAACAGCAGCATGTGAACGGGGTTTATTGTACTATATATAAACATGTATGTGTTTACGAACCGCGTCACCTACTTGCTCACCGGGAGATGCACCGGAGTGTGGCGACGGTGTCATTGTCGACGCTGAGATAGTGCGGCTGGATGTACTGTGAATCGTAGGGACACAGGAACCGTGCCATCCAATCCCGCAGTCACATATCGTACTTATCTCACTTGCGTGTCAGTGGAATCGGGTTGAATGTAGTCTCGGAGGCTCCGAGACTAGGTCAATTTCGGACACGAGGAGGAATCCAATTTTTAACACCTTCTACCTTGGCACGGCGTCTTAATATCACTATATACTGGGGCAGAACTTTGGATACTCCCACCGAGGGTGGTTCACAGGTATCAAGACCTGCGAATCAACAAGACCCATTTGGTATCCTATAGCTCAGCTTTTGCTCGCTGTAGACTGGGCAATACGTACTAGTTGTGGACGTGGTCGTTTATCCAGGGAGTGGATTGACCTCCTGTAAATTGAAGCAGACTGAGGATATATGTCTATCCTTCGACTATTCGAAAGAGAGTGGTACGTATAGATTTCTCGGGTTATCCCGAGAGCTAGAGCTAAATATCGAAAGCCTTCCCACGTGACAGCATGTACATCCTCATCTGCTCGGCGCTCGTAACTCCACTATCGATTGGCTTTTTCTCTCCGACATGCACGGCACATTTACTACCCTTCCTTAAGTGAGTTGTCATAGCCGCCCTCTTACACTCTTTCCGCCAGTTACCTGACAGTCGCAGCTGTCCTAGACACAGTTCTGTGAAAAAACAGGAGAACATCATAACTACATGAGACAGAAGTGTAGGTGAGCAAATGCGACGACGAGATGTCGTCCTGGCCTTAAACGCTCGAGCTTTTTGTGCTCTGAGGGTGCTAATGAAAATGATTATAAATGAGACATAGCTATTTGAATTTCGTGGAGGCTTGCTACTCAGAAAGGCCACTCGCTGATGAACTTGTTCGGGCTACAGAAAGAGGACAGCCCAACCTAAGAAACTGTTTTTTCAATCCGTTCCAAACCGAACCTTTAACGGAAAAAGGGTTTGGTGGGCCGGCTCCTGAGGTAGTTTGGATGTCGTTACAGCGATTTCGGCTCAAATTAAGAAGGCAAGGTTTCTGAGCGATTCTCTTGAACTGAGTGCCGAGAGACCCTAATTGGTATAGGAATCCCTCGGGTATGACGACGATAATGCGGAAGTCAGTTGAAGACAATTAGAACTTCTTGAGGAGGGAATGGTAAGCATATCCGACAGCATAAAGTACTGTACTGGTTACTGTGGTTCAGACACCGGCAGCAGCTGACGATAATTTTCCTATCAGACAGATGTTGCTGACGGCTTTTGGGTTATTGGACATAGTGACAGTGGTGAAACCCCCTATCACCCCAGACGACTGCCTATTCCCAACCTCCGGCTTGCCATTTGTTCATCATTACCACAAGCCAAATAGAGGTAGTAGAGGGTGGACCTGAAAACTAGCTCTCCAGGTCAGTTGTGGATAGTGGAAAGAATATATTGGCAGCAGGTGCTGACAGGTTTACCTCATTAGATAGTAGCCTTCTAGCGCTGATAAGTATACAAAATTTATCAAACAGACGCCTCTCTCGAGCTCTGGCTGCTGACTGCTGAACTACAGTAACTATAAACACTACTGCTATTCGACTGCCATCCGGACTCTCCCGTTACCATATCCCGAGTCGTTCCAAACGTTTCAAACATGACAACAAAGGTTATTCTAAATACATTGTTCCGAAAGAAGTAGCTCGCAGCAATCTCAGATGCCCGTTCCGTGGGGGAGACAAGGTCAAGATAATCGCCTCAACCCGCAAAGGTCTAAAGCCTGTCGTTAACGTGGCAGCTTATTCACTATTCATTCTCACCCGATGGTCCTTGTCCGAATCATGATAATTGAAAGCAACGCCGTAGCCAGTGTTGTACACGGGACAAGACATACCGAGTTATGTCAACACCCCCGAGCCGGTCTCCTCGTGAGTGAGGTCTTATGATCAGAAGGTATGAGACTAGATGCGATACAAACGGCGAACTAACTTGCAACTGTTGATCCCCCAGCAAAGAGACCATCAAGAGCGAGAGAACTGTTGTATGAAACTTCTTGTGAGAAGAGATGAGAATGACGATATACTATACCAAGCGTCAAGGTTCGTAAGAGTCTCTTTGCATGACGTCGTTCCGCTTGTTTTTACCTCAAGCAATTGCTACCGTGACAACGATTTATTACTGGCGGCATTTTTGTGCGGTTACGGGTGAGTGTACACTCGCCCGTATCATGACACTACATGTAGCGTCATGATTGGGTGTCGAAAATTTGAGGGAAGGGCTTGTTATAGGCGGAAGTGACGCAGGACTTAGGCCGGCGAATGCGATTCTTAATAACCGTGTTAGGCAGTATAAGATGAGGCAAATGATGATGCCCGATGCAACAGGTGGAGGGAGAATGATAAAAAGAAGAGGAAGTGTTGTTCAAAGGGTGGAGGGGATTGATGAGTTGATCGCGGAGAAGTTTCGTGAAAGGAGGAGTTACGAAGTGACAACACCACTGAAAATTAAAAATAGCCTGAAAGGCAAAGTGATTATTCAGGAAGAAGAACAAGCGTTGGAGGAAGCGAAGAAAGAAAGAGAAGGCTTAGTTCTTTGGACTGATGGATCAAGAAAAGAAGATGAGTGGGTAGGGTGTGCGGTGGTATGGAAGGAAGAAAGATGCAATAAGAGAAGGGTACACCTGGGCCGACAGAAGGAAGCATTTGATGCGGAAATGTATGTGATGTTGGAAGCAGCGAAAATTGCGGACAATATTTGCAAAGAAAAAGAAGTGCGGAGGGTGACAGTTCTTACGGACTCCCAAGCGACTTTATGAAGAATACAATCGGACGAACCAGGACCAGGACAAGTGTTGGCCTTGCATACAATGAATTGGGAAAAAGGGCTGATTGCTAGAAACATTTGGGTAGAGTACCCGTGGGTACCTGCGCATAAGGGTGTGGAAGGCAATGAAGAAGCAGACCTACAAGCGACAAAGGCAGCGTATAAGAATTGCGGGAGTTATACCGAAACGCGAAATCTGCTACCTTATTTAAATTATGTTTCTTTTGCCCATATTAGCCGAAGGTTAATGGAGTTAAAATGGGAATAAAGCAAAAAAGAAAGAGAAGAGATGGGGAGAAAATCGAAGCAGAGTTAGCAGTATGATATGGTGAAGAGGGGAGGTAACAAAGCAGTGATGAGATCCCGGAAGTTGATTGCGGCAAGGTTTTATCAGCTACAGACAGGGCATGCTCTTATGGCGAAATACCTAATGCGAATGGGAAAGAGAAGCGATATGAAGTGTTGGTGGTGTGGACACGAATATCAGACGAGAGACCACCTTTTCAAGTGGTGTAAAAGATGGAAACGAGAACAGAAGCGGCTTTGGGTTGACGGGTATGAGGGGGAAGATGGGTAGGAGGGCATTGAAAGAGTGATGAAAAAGCCAAAGATTAGTTTGCCGATGTCTCTTGTTTTTGCAGAAGAAAAATGTTCCCAGGCACTGTTAGATTTTCTTTATCGTACAGATGTTGGCAGAGTTAGCAGAGTGGTGGAGGAGTAGTGTTAGCAACGGTTCCAGTTTTGGACCCGGCGGGTACTATAGGTCTGCGTGGCAACGGCCTTACCCCATCAAAAATCGACGATTTTTTAAGCGAACCATCACTTTAAGGCCACAAATATTGATTAGAGAGTATAGTGTTTGGTATGTGAAATATGCAGCTTTGCACGGCGCATCTTTTGGCCGTCTCCGATTTTCGATATCTTTAAATCTCAGCAAGCGGCAGCCCAAAAACCTCGTTTTTACGCCAAAAATGACAATAATCTCAAAGGCGCTTGCTGAGTTTTAAAGATATCAAAAATCGGAGACTGCCAAAAGATGCGCCGTCTGCAGCTGCATATTTCATGTACCAAACACTAAATAATCGGATGAATATTCGTGGACTTAGTTGGTGGAACCGTTTTTGACAAACCCGGACCGAACCGGCCAGGTCCGGGTTTTCATGGAACCGCTATAATACAAACGGTCCGAAAACGGAACCGTTGCTAACGCTATGGAGGAGGCGGAGAACTCAGATCACGAGGAGTTGAGTGATGGGGGGGTGTAAAAGTTGATGTTGTTTTTTGGCGGTTTTTTTGTTTGTTTTGGGGAAGAGGACTCGTGACTTTGCTTTTGTTTCTTTATGTTACAGAAGAAGCGGGGAGGAAATGTGTATGGGATATGCCATGGCCGCTAGCGGCCGAATGCAATATGATTACAATCAAACAAATAGGCGGAAGTGACCTAAACTTGAATTTGGATTATGGATCAAATGGGAGTACAGCTAGTATAATGGTAGCTGGTACGAGTGCAGAATATTTAGTTTTACCACTGTGAGTGGCTTGTATTCACGTGTGACATACTCCAGCAGGCCTTTGTAATGAGTGACGAATTTGTCTTTTATGTACCATACAGACTCTGTGATGCGGTACGTACGAACCTTGATGGAGATTAAAGATTCGATTGGATTAGATCGAATTAGGTTTTGGTTACTAACCGGTTTGGGGTAGCGGTTATCAGAACTATTTTGTGTCGTGAGAATTAAAACCTGACAGAATATACTTAGACTTCTGCTTCACACAAAAAGATTCAGGTATCTAGGTATATTGAGAACTATAATATCATCCCACCATATCGAGTTGATTCTCCAAAACTAGGAGGCTATAACCCCTGTCTGGCGTAGTCCTGGTTCGGATGCTCACAGTACTAGTCACAAGATGTCCACTCAAGCATATTTATCCTATTCAGTCTACTCTTCTTCAAAATTCGGTGGGGAGAAAAACTTGTCACACCGCAAGCTTGCTTGAACCATCCTGTCATGATCGGCATTATTCCCCATATTCTCGGTAATATGGCAACTCACGTGGCGTAGTTACTTCGCCACACGTTTAAGGTTATTTCGAGAATCGAGTCGACGTACCTCGTTCAACATCCGGATAACCCCGGGGCACCGATATGCAAAGTAGTCAGGAAAGAGCATGAGCATGGGCAGACAACCAAAGGCATGAACTGGCCGGCCCCGGGCGAAGAATCAGTAGTCAGGACCACCATACTGGATGACGCCACCGCAGCCCAGAGAGCCGCGCAGCGCTGGGCAAGGGAGAAAGAAGCCAAAGTCGGAGCGGGGGTCTGGATGTGGTGGACAGATGGATCGCGCTCAGACGATGGCCGAGTGGGAGCCGCAGCAGTGTGCAAACACAGAAATCAATGGAGGTCCCGCCGAAGCTATCTGGGCACGGGACGTATGGAGGTCTTCGACGCCGAGCTGTGTGCGATCGGACTCGCGCTTGACGTAGCAATCGAGAAGAGAGAAACATTGCAGAAACATGGAGTGAAGACGGCGGTGGCAGTCTTCAGCAACTCACAGGCCGCAATTCGACGAACGGCACACCTGGAGCCGGGCCCAGGGCAGCGACTGGCGAGGCGGATCAACAGAAGGGCGCGGAGTCTCCTCGCCCACGGCATCGCAACCGAGATCCACTGGGTCCCGGGACACTCCGGCATCCCCGGAAACGAAGAAGCAGACCGTCAGGCGAACTTAGCCCGAGACGCAAGCGGAAGCACAGTGATAGAGCGGCCGTACACCTCGGCCTCGAATAGAGCTAGACGAATCTCTGAGGAAAGGTCAGCAGCCAAGGCGAAGTGGGAGGCCGACAAGTGCAGCAAGCACTTCAGCTACAGACTCAAGGGCAAGACGGGGACCAAGAGACCTGTTCCGATGACAAGCGTGAAGTCGCTGGCTACCAG
>Ga0307514_10001228_pt1 | contig 33853 bp, 48 predicted proteins | sample 16_EM_MG_FD_203088 | JGI IMG/M metagenome (GOLD analysis project Ga0307514, IMG submission 203088) | Populus trichocarpa ectomycorrhiza microbial communities from riparian zone in the Pacific Northwest, United States - 16_EM | ecosystem: Host-associated > Plants > Roots > Unclassified | place... | reverse complement strand
CATGTAATATCGAGGCAAAATTTTATCGGGTATCTATCTGGCCAATCCCCGTGCCCATAGGGCATAAGCAGGATGGGCCAAGCGAATATTGCGCTCGGAGTACAATTGGATCGTTACCAAAATGAAAGAGATGATGACTGGCACTGTGAAGGGGGTGATGCTGGCGTTAAGCCGATACGTGACGGGAGGAAAGAGTGAGTGGAAGGAAGAAGACCTAAGAAATTCAGGGGGAGAGGGGGGGCGGGAGCGGCGATTAACTCGGAGCTGGATTCGACCGACGTTGCAAGAGCTTCTTCACTGCCTCCCAAAGAAGGTTGCGTAACGCAGTGCGAGCAGCCTCGTCTCCTGCGTCCATTGCCTCCCAAAGAAGGCTGCATAACGCAATGCGAGCAGCCTCATCTCCTGCGTCCGCTGCCTCCCAAAGAAGGCTGCGTAACGCAATGCGAGCAGCCTCCTCTCCTGCGTCACCAACTGTTGCGCCGCTGGCCTCGCCATACACTGTGCCGTCAACTATGGGCTACGGGTAAGAACCAAGAGAACGAGGGGAGAAATGGAAGGACGGACATCTATAGACGACAGTCCAGATGGTGCGACCTTCAAACTCGCGTTGTTGCCCCTCCCGGGTCAATGTACTCGTTTCGATTCCGCGCGACTGCAACCAGTTATTGAGTCGCTGACGATACCCTTGTTCGGGGCGGGAGGAGGGAGTAGGGGCAGGGGAAGCAGGGCCGTTGCTCATTGTGGGGTGGTGTCCCAGCCCCTTGTTCTGGCCACTTATTATATCCTGCAGCGGGAAACCTCAGAGGGCCCGAATTACCGGCCAGTCCGGTGCTAGCATTCATTCCGAATGGTCGTGAAATGAGTCCACATAGGCGTTTTGGCAAATAAGGCTGGTTTGTAGGCAGCATCTTAATTCTTCGTAGTAAAACTCACGAACCGAACCGGTGCACTGGGGACGCCGTTAGTTAGTGACCCGATAACAAAAGTTTTCGTAGCCACTCTTCCCGAAAGGGCAAGGGTAGCCGAATGGTGAGATTGCGAACGCCTGCATCATGCAGCTAACCGGCGGAGCTAATAGGAGCGTTATTGAATGAAGGGTGTCCACTCTGAGCGTCAGAGTCTCTGCAACCACAGTAGACGCAAAAAACATCTGCGGTAGATCTGGCGGCTGCCCGGATATGGTCCCCAATCTGACGGTACAGACTTGATTTCCTGATCCTGACCCCCGGCGGTTCGAACAAGCGTTGATTGCGGACAAACAGTATACGAGAGAGTTTGAACAAAACGACAAATGCATGGGGGTTTTCTCTGTTGGCGCGGGGCTAGCGTTAAGGGAACGAGTTACGGCGCGGACGGTTTAACGTCGATATCCTGAGAAGGGGTTTGGAAGATAGTTCTTTCAGCGCCATCCTGGCTGCCTCGTCCTTCGCTTGCCTCTTTTTGAGCGCTCTCCCTCTTCCTACTTCCCTGCCTTTAACTTTAGGGGATGAGTACGGGGCAACCAACTGCCAAGGAGAAGGACCCACCCAGGCATATCGCGTACCAAACAGGATTATGAGAAGGGCCTTGACGAGTGATATCCCATTGAAGGTCGTTGACCATATCCTCGGACTGAAGGCGATTGTTGAGTCGTTGGCGTGGGTCTGTGGGACAAGGGGTGGGTGAACAAAGGAACTCCCAGAAAAGGGAACGATTGAGACATACTACCGCCGTTTTTTGACATGTGAGCAAGGAAGTTGTTGGAAAAGATCACACAATATGCCGAAGGCTTTATACTTTGTTGTCCTTCGCTGCCAGTTCCAGCCCAGGGTCGGGATCCAACGCTCGCATTGGAAAGGGAGCTCTAGTTTTCGCTCATGTCGAAGCGAAATCGTGACTTGCTGTGCTGGATCGTCGGATCCGGCAGCCGAAAAAATAGGCGGGGACATGGGGCGGAGGGTGGGGTGGGATACAACACACGTCTGGGGACTTTACCTCGGGAGGGTTCCGGCGGCCGGAGTGGATCCATGTGGCAGAATGATGGAGGTGAAGTGATCGTGGGAAGCACCCTGAAAGGAAAACAGAATGCAAATTCCGACACATGCATCACGGGGACTTCTTTCAAGGAATGAATTGTGTTCGGTATTGTGGGTAAGTCTAGAACTACCGACAACGACGAAAACTGGCACAAGATAACAGTACACGAGGATGTTGTACGATAAACTTCGCTCAGTAATTAACGTGTAAATCTGGGGGTTACGAGGTGCCTCAGGACCTGACGAGCGGCTTCCTCTTTGGCAGCACCCAAAGTCTCTGCGGCACCATGACAGAACTCCTTACCGTCAACTATAAGCGAAGGTCAGATGGGAACACACTAGACAGTTCGTGACTGACGGAATGCATTGATGGTCCAATTGGGGTGGTGATCAGGACCATTTTGGATGGGGTCCCCCCAGCGGAGGCGATGAGCTTCACCACTGGCTTGCAAAAAATTGTTCAATTGCATTCGGTAATCTGGAGAGGGGACTGGTCGGCGTCGAGAATACGTTCGTGCAGTAGAACTAACCGGTTTGGTGAGACATCTTGTGGTGAGGTACTCCAACCTCTTTCGTGTCTGTTTTATACTCCGTTGTCACTTGGAGCTATGCGTCGTAATTGTGCAAGTCACATAGGTGGGTCGAAAAACAGGCCAGGACCGGGACCGGGACGGACAATACGATGGGGTCACCCCAAATACAAATGAGGCACGGCGAGGCGAAAATCACTGGGCGCGAGAACACACCCGCCTCGCTTCCGATGAGGTTCAGCAATGGTGACCGAGGATGCGCTATGCGGTCTGCTTCGCGCTCCGATGCACATGGCTTCCGAAATTAAGGAAAACCCTGGCGGTAAATCGCTGATAAAGTACATCATACTGTGACTCTGATTTCCAAAGTGAGGAACCAAAACACCAAGAATTGGAGGGAATAGCACCCCATATATTGCTGCAAGACCCAACAAAGAAGTGCAAAGAAGTGGAGAGCTATGCTGCCAGATACGCGAGCTGAGTCACTCGGACTCCGCTGCGGCGCCTAGTGGATTGTGGGTCTTGAGGCAATGGTCCGAACAGTGAGTGAACACTCGTGTAGTACCCACTATCACAGAAATCGATGCCGCCTATCGTATCTTATAGCCTGTAGGTCATGGGTATATCGATATCGCACAACCTCCTGAGATCGGGGCTAGAGGTGGGTTCAAGGGGTGACCGGTGACCGGTGATCGATCGGTTCAGGTGCAGTCACCTCGAGAAAGCGGCACAGCAAACTAGTTTTGGCCTATGTCGAGAGTTTAAAAGGGCACATCAACCACGATAGTCGTGATACCTGGCTTTTGCGTGCCCAGGCGCCGAGAGGTGATGTAAACCCAGTCGCAATTAGGATTGAAAGTGGGGAATTCATTGTATAGAAGCGCCGTGACAGCGCTACAAAGTAAACTCGATAATACCTCAACGAAGAATCGGAGATGAAAAACTGAGCGACAGTTGATCAGGTGAGGGGAGGGGTTACGGTATTACAGGGCGGAAAAAAGGGTTAGTATGCGGGAGAAGTACCAGTGGCGAAGGAATCGAGGGTTACACGGGCCGATGTGTCCTATCAATAATCAGTTGGAAGCAAATCGGCAACATTCTCGAACCGAAAGGTTCTGAGTACTTTGCGAGGCGCTTCCTCTCCCTCCGCCGGGAGAATATTGGGCTCGGCCCTACCCCATTCAATCCAATGAGTTAGAGCGATAAGAGACGGTTCACACTGCACGTACCAAGACATATGTCCAGTCCAGATTGGGTTATTCTCGGGTCCGACTCGAGAACCCGCCAGATCGAGGCGTTCTGGTCCACCCTTTACCTGGAGTCAATTGTCCGATTGTGACCAATAGTCTACGTGAAGTGGTGAGAATCTGGGGTCCGGCTCCAGATAGATATGAAAGAACACACACCAAGCGTTCCGTTCCATGGCGTCTGTCTTTCCTTCGAGTTCGTGGGCGACCGTTCGTTTGTGCCCCCATGATATTCGTTGCCCCATCGAACACCTTGGACGAGTGGCGTTCAAGTGAGGTTTACTAGAGGATTCGCGATAGCCGGTTTGCTGGAGCGAACATCAGGTCGCTCCGGAACGGAAACGAAGCGTAGCACAGGGCATGTAATTAGTAGGGGTACCGGCACTCCTTTGTACCAGATTTCCAAATACGCATCTGCGAAACGGAACGTGTCACAGAGGGTGGTCATGAGAGCGGCGCGGTCCAGCCGGATATCGTATATGACAGTTTCGCCGGGCGCAGGAAGTCCAATATCATGGAACCTCTCCGGAAGAGTTAATTGCTACCCTGCGATAGGTCCAAAGATGCTGCACGGCGAAGCCGTTAGTCGTTCAACGTTCAACGGTGAGACGAGGACAAAGCGCAAAACGGGTGATATGGAGCGCCGGCGGGTGATCGGCGTCATGGTAATTGTCAGTGCAGGAAATGACACCGAGCCACAGGCAGTAGTTATAACCCCCACAGAACAAACACGCAGACACATCGGACAAGCGGATCATGTCATTGGAGGCTACACGACACGTTCACAGATTGAGAAAAAGATACAGTCTACGGAAGTCAGCCTATGGGCATCTGCGCCCCGTAGCGCCTAAGCTACCATTCCCATCCGCTGACGGACAATCTGGAACAAGAGCGCTCTGTGTGCCATGTGAGCAGCCCTTTCCTTCGCATCTGCCAAGGTGGCATTGGACGATCTGCCATACTCGATTTCGTCAACTGTGGGCTTAGGGTGAGTCGAGGGCAGTGCCACTGTATGAGAGAACACCCACTACAACAGACTGCGGTCCAAATTAATGCATGGTCAGGGCCTTGAAAAGATGTTTGCCACTGAAGGCGGCGAGATCCACCATTTACTTGGAGGTAGTTGTTGAGTTCGGTACGATAGTCTATCACGTTAGTTAGCGACTTAAACAAGTAAGGGTGTCGAGAAGGAGAGACGAACGGTTCTGGGGCCTGGTTGGATCGAAGATGTCAGACATAGTGAAGAAGATTCGGTGGCGATTGGTAGTGTTGTTCGTTCGTTTGTGGTTGCTGAGACGTTCAGAATTTGGCCCATCCAAGCCTCCTTTATACTTTGTTCACTCCCGCACATTGAGGGGAGGCAAAACCCCAAGACCTGGTGATGATGACATAGCCCAAGTTTATTGATCCAGATTCAGATAAAAAGTATGGCACATCTCCGAGTAGACATGCGCAGGCCGAGCTCTGTGGCGAGAACGAATATATGTCTGTTCGATATCGTCTCTGCCCTGGGCTTGCGAAAAGAAATACTTGGAGAGGGACACTTTCCGGTTAACCATGCTGTACAGGCCGCGCGGCTGTGGTCCAAAATGGAATAGAGCAAGATCCTAGCGTCGCAGAGGGGCTCTGCAAAGCGGCCGAAGTCCCAGGACAAGTTGTAAGCTGAATCTGGATCGTTGGTGGTGGACGACTGATATGATTGTTTTGTGATCGAATTTGTTTGTGTGCGTAGGCCGGAAGTGCCCGGGTTGTGTGTCGGAGTTGGCTGAGTTTGAATTGGGGACGCTGCCCTTTTTGAAAACGCTTTCCGCCAGCTTTCTACCATAGCATAGACCAAACCAGTCCCTTCCCCTCCAACCATGTTAACGTCCAGGGGCCTCACCAGAATCCCTCGCTCCGCTAAAAAGGCTCTCGGCTCGGCCAAGAGGACAAACGCGTTCTTCTCGTCCGCGGCTTACCTCTCGAGGGTATCCCTTCCTTCCGCTTCCTACACCACCTCCAACGCCCGACCGGTTCGCGCTACCCAGCAGCAAGCGAGTGAGTACTCTTCGGAACACATTTGGAGAGCATTCTGACGCATTTATTCGCGGTCTACAGCGCGCTCTTATGCCACGGAGGCTCCCGGAGCTATCGGTCACGTTAAGACGGTCATCGGTGCCGTCGTGGATGTTCAATTCGAGACCGAGAACTTGCCACCCATTCTCAATGCTCTTGAAGTCCAAGACTTCCATGGCGGTCGTCTCGTCCTCGAGATCGCTGCTCACCTTGGTGAGAACTCGGTCCGAACCATTGCCATGGATGGTACCGAGGGTCTCGTCCGTGGACAGAAGGTCGTCGATACTGGTGCTCCAATCAGGATTCCTGTCGGCAAAGGTACTTTGGGCCGTATCATGAACGTCATCGGTGAGCCAATTGACGAACGGGGTCCCATCGAGGGTGTCAAGCTTTCTCCGATCCATGCCGACCCTCCCCCCTTCGTTGAGCAATCCACCACTGCTGAGGTTTTGGAAACCGGTATCAAGGTTGTCGACTTGCTTGCTCCCTACGCTCGTGGTGGAAAGATTGGTCTGTTTGGTGGTGCCGGTGTCGGGAAGACTGTGTTGATCCAGGAACTCATCAACAACGTTGCCAAAGCCCATGGTGGTTTCTCGATCTTCTGCGGTATGTTTCGCCGCTCCTTCACGTGTCTATTCTGTTCATATTTCAACCAGGTGTTGGCGAGCGTACCCGTGAGGGTAACGACTTGTACCATGAAATGATTGAGACCGGTGTCATTAACTTGGAGGGAGACTCCAAAGTCGCCTTGGTCTTCGGTCAAATGAACGAGCCTCCTGGTGCTCGTGCTCGTGTCGCTTTGACCGGTCTTACCATCGCCGAGTACTTCCGTGATGAGGAGGGTCAGGATGTGTTGTTATTCATCGACAACATCTTCCGATTCACTCAGGCCGGCTCCGAAGTGTCTGCCTTGCTCGGTCGTATCCCATCCGCCGTCGGTTATCAACCGACCCTCTCCACTGATATGGGTGGCATGTTAGTATTGTCCATCCTCCGCACTACATTTTACTAACTATTGCTTTCCAAGGCAAGAACGTATCACTACTACTAAGAAGGGTTCAATTACTTCCGTTCAGGCTGTCTACGTCCCTGCCGACGATTTGACTGATCCTGCCCCCGCCACCACCTTCGCCCACTTGGACGCTACCACTGTCTTGTCCCGTTCCATTGCTGAGTTGGGTATCTACCCCGCAGTCGACCCTCTGGACTCCAAGTCTCGTATGCTGGACCCCCGTATCGTCGGTCGGGAACACTATGATGTCGCCACTGCTGTCCAGAAGATCCTCCAGGACTACAAGTCCCTCCAGGACATCATCGCTATATTGGGTATGGACGAGTTGTCTGAAGAGGACAAGTTGACTGTATGCGTTTCGCACTTTGACCGATACACCTCGCTGATCTGTATCTTCCGCCACAGGTCGAGCGTGCCCGTAAGATCCAGCGTTTCATGTCACAACCCTTCCAGGTTGCCCAGGTCTTCACCGGTTTCGAGGGTCGACTCGTCCCTCTCAAGGACACCGTTAGGTCTTTCAAGGAAATCCTTGCCGGTACCCACGACTCTCTCCCCGAGTCCGCTTTCTACATGGTTGGCACGATCGAGGATGTCAAGACCAAGGCTGAACAGCTCGCTAAGGAGATGGGTGGCTCATAATCGGATGTTTTGTCTCGTTTCGAAAAACGCTTTGTGCTGCTCGTTATGACCACCGGCTTAGATCCACTCTTCTAATTTCTTCACGCCCTGTTATTACCCGATTGAGCCGGAGCTCAAGCGTTCATAGCTTAGAACCACAAATATAAAACTAAAGCGTAAAAAGCGAGCTTGTTCCGTTGTATAGTTGGCGGGTGGAATCTGACAGTAGTAAGTACAAGTGGTTGGGGGGGTGTACATGGAGTTCGAAGCTGGTTAGTTTACGGCAAATAATCAGGAACGCGGATTCAAACGTTTAGTCGTGCTTTTCGTGCAAGTTGACCCAACTACTCTCTACCACAGAGGTGTCACCGGCGTTGCTCTCAACATCCGCATCGTCATTGCTCCAACGGTTCGACTGCGCCTCGTCACCAGAAGCGGACTCCTCGTCGTGAGTCTGAGCGGTCACAGTGGCCGCTGACGAAACCTTCTCATGCATTTGGAATAGAAAGACGGGCTCTTCGCCCGCTTTCGTAACAACCTTTTGTTTGTGGGTCGCGGGGGGTGGGAGTTGGTCGGCGGGGATCGTCCTTGTTGACGTGACGAGTAACAAACCGTTGCGGATCGAGATCAAGAAATGTGGGAGGTCGATGAGGCCATCAAGAATGAATGAGGGAAGCTTGGAGGCCAACGCGTATGTTCCAGCTGAGGACGAGAATGCATTACTCATCGAGGGCCTGAGCGTGGATCACAGATCATGAGTAACTCACCACCTGCGCCAACGGAAATCCTATCACCCCTCAGCCAACTCCTGAACTTGTAAAGTGCACCGACGAGAAGCGGAGTGTTCGATCCATTTCCATATGACTGCCCATTAACGATATTCACGATTGTCTTAACAAAACGCGAAACGGGAGTCGGCTTCCTCGACTTCCCAACCTGAACGTTTCCGCCATTCACGGTCAAGAACGACTGTCCGTATACCGATTTCTCCGAAGCACTCCAATCTTCCATGAAGGTTTGAACGTCAACTGACCCAGATGGTGCCTGACGGTGGTGTTGGTTGTGACCGTCGGTGTCAATAGTGCCAACTTCCACGGTGACGACCCGGATATTCTTCATCGCCTCAGGGTTGATCATTGAAAGGGATGCTATCTTGATCTCCCTTCTCAACACCTGAAGACCCTGTAGAGTCGCAGACGCGCTCATCGCTTGTGCACCTGCGAAGGGCAGTCCAACGCGGGTATCCGTGACGGGGAGACACACGATGATCGACTGTTTGCCGGTACCATTGGAAAGAGCATCTCGGGCTCTCGTAGGAGTTGAACGAAGGAGAGGAAGAAGTGCTTGGATCACTTGGAGAGGGACGATGTGGGTGGAGGTGAGGTATGGGAGATAAGTTGGTTCGAGTGGGAGGTGTTCAAGAGGCATGGGAGCTGGGGCGGATGGGGCAGAGAGTGTAAGGAGAGAGATAACGGAGAGGATGTAGGGTTGCGTGGAGGGCGATGCATGTGGGTCCCCAGCGGAGTTGATTGGGAACTTGCGGGAGAGACTAGACGCAAGCGAGCGAAGGAAGACCGGAACAGAGGCGGACTTGGGGGGGAAATTCAGCGAATCAAAGTGGATTGAAAGTCAGAAGGACGCACGTTTGTAGATTCGAGCACCAAAGCCCTGACATAGCCGTGGGTCTTGGACTCGATGTACTCGACAGCGGCTGAACTCTCCACACTCGTAATGACGATGTAACCTTTCTTTTCGAGATCAAGAATCAGTGGTAAACCTATGGACCTATCTCCTCCAAGGACAACTGGACGATAACAGTTCTTAGTTTGTAACGTGGGAAGGAAGAAGACGAGATACGCACCAACAACTTGTCGACGCTCGCGAGGAATAGATGCAGTCGAGATATGCCTGACTCTCTGCCTTCTGTGGAATCTATATTTGTGGGTTCCGTAACCAATCAAAAGACCAGCACCAAGCCCAGCACCAAGAACCGTCCAGGGGTGTTCCTGACACCAGTCAATCGACTTCTCCACCAGGGTCTTCGGGGGAGACGGTGGCGGTGGAGGGGGCGGTACGTGGAAGTCTCCTAGGCTTGGTACGCGTACATGTATGTCGGGTAGATTTGGGCCGAACCGAGATACATCTTCCCAGAGACGGTTGAAGGTCTCTCGTACACCTGGCAGATCTGGGGTCGCTGCGGACAATGAAGCGTAGACGACATCTTCGAGAGACTCGAGGACGTCCTCGATTTGTTGGATGGAGGGGAACATGGAGGTTGGGAACAAGGGAGACGGCTCTACCCACAATAAGAGCTGCTGAGCGGGCGTGGCTTGTTGGCGTCACCCCCTCCGTCGGCCCGGGCCCAAGTCCAGATCAGAGTCACATTCACACGGTACTACTGCTCTTTCGTTATCGAACATGAAGACTGATATTATGCGTACACGACAAGGGGTTGAGAGGAATTACAGTTTACTGCGGCTCTCTGCTTTTCTTTCAGCCACGAAAATTGTTCTTCATGTCACGAAGTTCATCCATAATCGCAGACTCGGTGGTACCGTTTGTGGCTTTGCTACAAGAATGCAGGACGAATCAACACTCTACGTCCACAGAACATGGCGAGAAGCAAACCTACCAAACCGCGTCGACGTCGCTTCCGAGCCTCATGAACACATTCCATTCCTTCTCGTCTGCGATGGTACCATATCCTTGGGTAATTTTTTTAGAGTCCACTATTTCCTGGAGGCGAGCTAATGCTTTGTTATCCGGGTCAACAGATTTGGCGAAGGATAGGTTCCCCGCAGTGTATTCGTGACCAGAATAGACGAGGGTAGGATCGGGGAGTGTGCCTAGATATGTCAGCGCCGCGTGCATCCCCGCTGCATCCCCCTCGAAGAAACGACCGCAGCCTCCGGTAAAAAGAGTGTCCCCAGTGAAGACCACCGGAGCCGCGTTCGGAAGGGACTTATCCGTAACATAGTAGCAGATGGAATCTTTGGTGTGGCAAGGGGTGGCAAGGCACCTTCGCCGATCGTGAGTGAATCGTGTACTGGATGGAGCAAGAATCAGATGACCTCACTTGACGGCCAGTGACCCAACAGTAAACGTGTCTGCGTCCTTCACAATATCGGTCACAGCTTTGACTTCCTTGCTGCCCCCGTAGATGGGTAGATTGGGGAATCGGTCTGCCTATGTGCATCAATAGGAATGTGAGAGGGGAGCAACGATTGCCGATAGGCAAGACCTACAAATTGCTTGGGGATAGTGAAACGGCATCAGCGAAACTCGTCGGAAAAACTCAGCAGGGATTAACTAAATTCACGTACGTGATTCCCGCCAGAGTGGTCATCGTGATAGTGTGTGGTGATACAAGCGACAATTTCAACACCCAGTTCCTGGGCGGATGATGCAACTTTTGGCAGGTCGTACGGGTCGATGGCCGCAGCTTTCTTGGATTGCTCGTCGATGAGGAGGTACGCGTAATTGTCTGATCTGACTGGGATGGGGATGACCTTCATCGTCGTTCTAGTTGAGGTGTGTAAGCTTCGCTTGAGTAGTGCGTTGAAACTGATTCGAGCGGGGAACGACCTGAACATGTACATTCGATCACACAGCCGATCATGTGCTGATCATCTTCACCGAACCTGGGCATACTTAAGGCCCCTGTCATCTCCCTGGATTGCCTCTGCGGCACTTGTCCCCCCTGGTATTTCCTCACCAATCCCTCCCCATCCAAGGAACTTGCCCAGGTTGCCTGGCGGAATCAGGAAGGGGCTTGCAACAGGCGAAGCCCATTATCTTCCACATTTTTCCTTCGTCTCCCCCTGGAGATGTCTGATCACTCGAGCGGGCACCTTTCCCGCTCCTCGCCTCCACTAAGCGGCAAGGGCCAGCCCCTCACACTCCTTTCCCATACCAGCTCCTTTCTCTCACCCTCTCTTTCCCTAACCACCGCCAATCCCTCATCCGAGACCCCAGCGCACCCGTCCACAACAACGTCTGGCAAGTCATTGAACGTACTTGCGATCGCGATCGGGGTCACCGGTGCTGTCCTGCTCCTCCTCGTCTGCGCGGCGATATTTTTCTATCGAAGGAAGAAGCAGAAGAAGAAATTACCACCTTCTGCGGAATTTATGGACGCCACTTTTATATGGAGACCTCGTACATAATTATGAAACGAGCTCACCGACATCCTCGACTTTTATTCCGAAGCCCCCTCCTTACGAACCCATGAGATATAGTACCCCTGTGCCACCCTATACCACCCCTCCGTCTTAAAACGAAGCAACGCCTTTTCCGACCTCTTCTTTGGGCGCACAATCCATTACGTCGTTTCTCTTATCATCTCTTGCATCATTTGTTCTGCCGCATATATTTATTCTTCGCATTGCTTTCCTCGAGTTCTTTCCGGTTTCAGATTTGCTTGTGCGCCCAACAGTGGGCAGGCGATTGATGGTCCCCTAAACAGAAGGAAGTAGTGTAGCACTTCCAAGTTCCTGTCTATACGCGCTGCACTTATTCAAGACTCGCAATCTTTACGCGTGCAACTTCGTTACACCCCTATCAGCGCTTCGGGAAGAAGTGGTTTCAAACACCAGGTATTATCAATCTCCCAGTATTGCCTCCACAACATTCTCAACTCTCAACTGCCTCAAATCAGTATAGGTCTGAACGAGATGCTTCCGTGAGCGAACGGTGTGAATTGATAATGGATTTGGTACCGACCTGCCCACATCCAACAAACACAATTGGTTGCCCAGTTACATAGGTCATCGATAAAGCAGCCCCGACCTATTCGAACATCTCTGTCAACACCGCCCATTGTAAATCGATCAAGTGTGCGAACCTTATCATCAACAGTGTCCCACTTAGTGACCAACATCCCGTCAATCCCTCGTTCTTTTCCAGTCCCGGAGGCGGCGGAGAAGTCTTTCAGAGCTCGGTCGAACTTGGTCAGCTGGTCAACGGCTTCATTGCCGACTAAAGCCTCTCCGACGAACAAGATCTTGTCCGGAGAATTGATCGCGACCAGCTTGGCGAGGGCACGCATTAAAGGCTACCGATGATGGCGAAAAAATCAACTGTAGGCCAAGGAATAAACGCACACGGGGCCGACGGACCTCATTATCCTGCATCCGCCCGGCCGTATCTATCAAGACAACGTCAAAGTCACTGTCCCGGGCATAGGCAATCGCCTCTTTGGCGATTCCAGCAGCATCCTTTCCGTAACCCCGTTCAAAGAGCTCGACGCAGCCTTTGCTTCCGGTCGGCCCATCAACACCCAGCATGCTCAAGTTGCGAACATGCACCCGAAGCTGTTCCACTGCACCACTCCTGCGCGATCAATCATCCTTCAGTACTATAATGTCTGCAACAAAAACGGATAAGACTGACCTGAACGTGTCACATGCAGCGATCAAGACCCTCAATCCGTTCTGAATGAGCCAAAAACAGACCTTGGACAGGTTCGTACTCTTCCCGACGCCGTTAACACCGACGAAAGCGACGCTGTAAGGCATCCTCTGTTGGGTGGATGGCAGCGGCGAAGAAAGTTTCGTACGGATAGAAAGCAGGAGGTCGGTGGAAGTCTTGGGGGTAAGAATACGCGTGATAGATGCCGCCAGAGCAGAGCGAAAAGCAGCATTCGTAGCTATGTTGTGTCATCGGTTTCGCCAGCCCAGGAAGGAGAAATGGAGGGTCATCACGTACTCTGGAAACTTCCAACCTTTTGACCGACGAGGCTCTCCCCAACACCCTCACACACCTTCTCCGCAATCTCCTTCGCGACGTTCTTCTTCATCAGGTGCTGTTTCATACCCTCCAACACTGGTTTCAAATCTTCCTCGGTTAAAGTCTTAGACCCTGTCAATCTTGCGAACAGGGACCCAAAGCTCGACCCAAACGTCCCAGTGGTTGGTTGTCCCTTTTCCTTCAGAGAGACCGAGTCAAGCGCCTGGGAGATGAATTTATCCATCTCATCCCCCTTCCCTCCTTTGCCTCCAAACTCCCAATCTTTCACTTCGTACATCCCATCAGCCGTACGCGTACCGAAGGATGTGCGATCCACGAGAGCGGAGACGTCAACTTTAGAAAGCGAAGCAGGGTTATTCCCATCAGGCTTGTCTGAGCTATAGTCCAGAGAAGCCATGTCGCCTTCAGTGGGGACCTCGTCGCCCCACTTGCGACCAACCTTAGTCTTCTTTTTCCTAGCAGCAATGTTGGGGGTATCGGAGCTATCGTAATAGCCGGTCAGGAGATGTCAAAGGAAGATCAAATGAAAAATTAGACCGACTCCGATCCTGGGAGGCTGTCTCCGCCGCCACCCGAGTCGAAACGCTGGGCACCACCTCGACCGCTAACTCGTCTCCCGCCGCGGCCACGTAGTCGGTTCTTCAGAGCTTGGACATTCCGCGCAATTTTCTGCTCGTCCGTTACGTTGTCTCCAAGACGTGATGGTACTGCGTCAAATCAGCCAGCATAAATCAAGAAAATCGAAGACCTACTGGTGCTGGGGTCGTCAGAGGGAGGTGTAATATCTGCGATGATACGTTGAGCCGTGGGCTTATTCCGGGACCTTCGTTCCTGTTTCGTGAAAGTCATGAGTACATGAACGGTGACAATAAGTCATTGGCCAGCTGTACCTGGGCAGCCTTATCCTCGAAGCTCTTCAGTAACTTGTCAAACACTTGGTCCCAGTCCTCAAAAGCTTGCGCAAAATTCCATGACGTGGGAGTCACCGTAGACACGACCTTGCTAGCATTAATCGTGTGCAATGACGTCACGAATGACCGCAGAAACGGTTCAAATAGTTTGACAAAAACAGATTTGAGGGCCGCAAGGAGGTCATCGACGTAAGTCAACTGCAGGATACGTTGGTATGCAACCTGTAGTTGATAGCACAATAGGACGGGTGGGGTGAGCATGGTTAGTCACGAGATAAACCGGAAATTGTGGTTGGGCGTACCACAAAGATCAGTTCGAGTTCATTGAAAAATGTCCAGCGAACTGCGTAACCGTCCTTCTCGTAGTGGTCTTCGGCAGTCTTTCCCTCTATCAAGGCATCCCGGATGAGGGTGTTCACGGGTGACGCCGCCGAAGACGCGAGCTGTGACGCTGCGGGTGTGAACGACCTTGACCATAGCACAATTCCACCTGACTTCGTTCAGCGTCGAGTCTTACGATTCTCCAACAACCTTGGGTTCTCACCCTTGTGCGATATCGAGCAGTGATCCAACATTGCGAAAGTCGGGGAATGGGAGATTCAGAAAGATGGGTTTGCGGATCACGTGGACTACAAGAGTACAGCATAGGCTATCGCCTTTAGGTCGCACGCTCGAGTTATCTACGAGCCTTCTCCAACCCGAACATCTCAGGACGTCTTGTTGTCTTCTAGCCACTTCCGCACGTCCTTCTTTGAAATCATCCCCATCGGTCGCAGCTGTTCCTCCTGTGTCCGGGGACGATACAACCGCATGATATACCCAGACACGCTCCAGATGTCTTCCCACTCCGCGTCAAAAAGTGTCCACCAACAGTGCGGAGGTTTGGAAGGTAGCGCAATATCACAATGACGTGTCGTAAGCAGTATCGCCGCGCTGATGATCGTCGGTACGGCGTATAAAGCATACACGGGTGTCTGGAGTCTGGGGGATGTTCAATACAGAGCGGCCAAGACGAAAGAACAGACACGAACGCGTCATTAAGATATCCCCATGCTCGTTCGCAAATGCCGTCGCGCCCGGTTAGACCGAGTAGCCGCAAGTAGTTGACGAGAGTTCCGTATGGCAACACGACGTTCACATTGAATCCCAACCGCTTAAGAATTTGCATCTCGGAGACCACCAACGCATCCTTGAGATCATAAAAGGTGTTCCCAAAATATGACATGGGGACGTATTTCAACTCTGGCGGGTGAGGGTCCCGGGAAGCGAGAGCTCTGCGCTTGTGTGCAGTTCGCTGAATCAGGAGGTCATACACGTTGATTAGGTCGCGCATCCTAACGGGACACTCTTGGAGTTTCGAGGCAAGGTACAATGCACCCATTCCGATGTCCTAGAAGAAGCAAAGAAAAAGTGAGGGCGCTAGTCGAAACACGTTAAAAACCTGGTCGTGGTGGAATCAGGGGGGGAACCAGACTGACACCAATGCCAAAATGTTTCATAGAGGTGACGAACCAGAACCGATGGAAGAGTATTTGCGCCGTGGCAACTGCGACTTGTTTTCTTCAGGTTCGTTAGAGCTAGAGCAAGTTCTTAGATTATCGACGCCACGTACTGGTTCAGCAAAATTCCAGCCTCAGTGATTAGTTTGCAGCCATAAGCACGGAGGTCCTCTTCGAGCTCATCAGGAATTCCGTCAAATCTTGAAGGTGTATTTTCGATTTGTTCGAGCGAAGCCAGGGGATACAGATCGACGGACATGAGGGGAGACGGAAAGCAACCTTGGCTTCTACGATCATCATCACTGACATGTCTGGTTTACCTCCGAAGCCAGACTTCGACTCACGCGACGACGACAGACGGTCACCTTCCCGCCGTCCAGAACGTTCTGACCACGACCGCAGAGCATCTGGTTCGCGCGGACCACCACCTATAGCCGATTCCTATATTGCACCAGGTGGGGACACATACGTTCCAAGACACGATGAGCGGCCTCGTCGGCCATCTCCACCACCGAGGTCCTGGAGAGATCCTCCAAGGAGATCCCCACCACCACGACGAGAGGACTGGAGGCACAGGGACGAACCAATAGATAGGCGGCGTGATTATCCGTCGCGTCCTCGCGATTACCCCAGGGGCGGACCACGCGACTGGCGACGTGATAGGGACTACGATGACCGGGACAGGCGTTACTCGCGAAGGAGTCCAAGCCCTTATGATAGGGATCGAAGGTGGTCCTCACGAGGGTCCCCTTCACCACCTCGTAGATCAAGTGCGTCGACGATAAAAAGTCCTCACCCTGTGATGCTCACCCAAGCAAACTTCAACTACAGCGTACGACTATAGGAGGCGTTCTCCGCCCTATCAATCTCGGCGTTCGGCATCACCGCCGCCTCGTTACAGGAGACCGTCACCGGGAAGGAGGGAAGATGGTCGATTCTCTCCAAGACGTCCGCCCCCACAAGATGAGGATAGAGACGGAGGGCCTACTCACCGTCGTAGCCATAGTCGTAGTCGAACTCGGAGTCGTACCCCCCGGCCACCTGCCCAAAAAATCGAGGTTCAGCCAACGGAATCGACTCATGAGATTCCCGCTTCCGCTCCTATTGAGGGGATAGAAGTATCACGGAAACCCTCATCACCTCACAGCCAAAAAACCCTAGATCAACCTAGCGAGTCATCGGAGATCCACATCGCAAAACCTTCAATACCCAGTGACGCCCTACCCGGGCCTACGGTTGATGCAGATGTGACTATGGTGGATGTTCAGCCTCCAACCCAACCCAAAGCTTTCGCTGTGAGTACCGCAGTACCTCCCACTCAACCGAAAAACTTCAATCGTCCCCCACCAACTGGACCCCGGTTTATCCCTACTTCCGGAGGACAACTTCGCCCACCGCATCAGCCACCGATACAAGAAACATCTCCTGTTCCTGCCCCGACGCAACCGGATCCTGGCACCGCTATTGGAAACGCTCAGACTGAAGGGGAACCTGAGATTACGCTACCAGAGATCGAAAGGTTCGAACTGCCAACCCCATCAGGGAGGGACAAAGTATTCGAAAAGCTCGACAAGACGGTAAATCGCATATAATCCCATGCGGTGTCATATTTCTGATGCTCCTAGAAGATCGATGAACTCTTGCGAAAAAGTTATTTGATGCGCACAGAATATGGCGAGACTTTGAAAGCGGCTCGAAAAGCCATGCATGAGCAGGAGATGGCGGAGATCGAGTTGGCCGCGGCGAGGATGCGGCGAGAGGTCGCAGACTCTCAGCTAGAGAAGGCCAGGCTGGGCTTGTTGGGGGTTGAGTACGATGGGGTCTCGGGTTTGACGATAAATGAGTAGGTGTATTCGGTCGATTATCTGGTACATACGATCCATCCTACGTCGCGTACGGGAGGTATACCCACAGCCGCGGAGGATAATTCATGCTTAGAAGCATTTGGTGAATGACTTTACCCTCAGTTCTTTGGTATAGGAGTACATTCCATGTGAGTCCGCGAGGGATCGAAGGGTAGAGCACAGAAGAATCCCAGATCCTGCATACGTTCGAACAGTCGCTTTGAGTCCATCTTCAACTGGCGTAGGAAGACAGATAGTTTCAGCAAAGGTCAGGTCAGGACGCGAGCCACGTACTGTAATGCAGTCTCTCCTATCATTCCCGAGCTCCCTGCAAATTTCTGACTCCTGAGAATCCCTTTCGCTGTCGAAGGTGAACTTGTTGTGGGGTGTTTTCTGGCCGTCCACGGTCACTTATCTGTCGGAGAATAGAAAACAATATCAGAATACCTCTACAAAGGACTTGAGTTGTTGTTCTGGTGATGTCTTCGCCATCCCGTGGTCGGGGTGTGTGGACGTTTGTGGATGATTTTAACGAGCAGTGGTGTGACGTCATATGTGTGAGCGATCATGAACCTATTCACAAACCCCGGTGGACGAGCGGAGGTCCCAACGGTATTTCTACGATAGATATTTGCATACATATCAGATCTAATTTCCACGCTCGGCCATATAGCCGCCCTTAAGACCCTTGTCACTGGTTGATATTCAACAGGTGAGTAAAAACGGGTAGGATAGCTGAGGGAGCGCGCATACATTGTGAGTCCGACCATCGCCTCACCCAAACCTTCCGAAACTTCAGCAAGGATCTTGGGGTTGTTGTAATGCGTAACCTTCTTGACGGTCAGCAAATGGAATGAGACCAATTGAAAGATCTAGCTTACCGCCTGCACGATGGCACGGGCTCGCTTGGCGGGGTCACCGGACTGAAGAACGGTTGGTCAAACTTGGAAGAAATAAACAAATCAAAGCCTCAAATTACCAAGAAGATACCCGAACCGACGAACACTGAAGTATAAGAATAAGCGAAAATCCAGGGATATAGTTAGGATATGCTTACCTCCGTCACAACCCAGCTGCATCATAAGCGCGGCATCGGCTTTGGAGACGATCGACATACGGTGGTGGCGGTATGGAAGGGAAGGAACTCACCCGGAGTCGCGATACCACCAGCCGCGAAATTCACCACTGGGAGGCGTTTTAACCTCGCAGTCTCTTTCAGGAGGTGGAAAGGTGCCTGAATCTCCTTGGCAAGCGTGTAGAGCTCTTCCTCACTCAACACGGTAGATTTTCTTATCTCACTCATGACCGAACGCTGGTGTCGGACGGCCTCAACCACGTTCCCTGTACCGGCCTCACCCTTTGTTCGGATAAAGGCAGCACCCTCAGAAATACGACGAAGGGCCTCCCCCAAATTCCTGGCTCCGCAGACGAACGGTACTTTGAACGAGTGCTTGTTCACATGATTCTCCTCATCTGCAGGGGTCAGGACTTCGGACTCGTCGATATAATCGATGCCGATTTGTTGAAGGATCTGTAATACCCAGATCAGACGAAGGGTCACATGAGATTCGTGACCCAAGTGCTTACTTGAGCCTCAACGAAGTGGCCAATTCGGATCTTGGCCATGACAGGGATCGTAACAGCAGCCATGATGGACTTGACCATCTCTGGGTCACTCTACAGGACCTGTGTCAATAGAATAAGTACTCGGGGTCGAAAGGTTTCGCACCATTCGAGAAACCCCGCCGTCGCGACGAATATCTGCTGGTACACGTTCCAGTGCCATGACTGCGCAAGCCCCAGCCTCTTCAGCAATGCGAGCCTGATGGAATTGAGTTGCATTTCGTCCGAAAGGGAAGGTTGATCACTATACTTGTTCGGCGTTTGTGACATCCATGATCACACCACCCTAAGAACATTACGTCTGTAAAGATCCAGCACTCAGACGAGGATCTGCCTCACAAACCTTGAGCATTTGGGCCAGCCCAGACTTGACCTGTCTCCTTGATCGTCAGGGTCTGCAGTGGCGAAATAAACAGATAGCGTACACCAAAAGTTCCCACTGTGCTGTTTCCAATACCCCCATCCTTTTGGGTCCTGGCCGGAGCCGGTAGAGGGGTACCGGTTGTACCAACACCCTGAATGCTAGGTTGATTCTGAGAGGTGTTGTTTACAGGTGTCGACATTGCTCGATGGATGGAGGCTGGGGATGAAAGAGCGAGATAAAAAATCTAATCTGACTCGCTGTGGTCCGTTGCTTGATTTGGAAGTGGCCCTGATCGACATGGAACGTCGGATCCGGCCAACTATACCTATACTCTGGCCGAAGCCTTGCTCTCTCTACGGCGGAGTCCGCTAGGTGGTGCAGGAACGTGTATTGCGCGAAAAATATTGGTGACGCACATGAAAGCCAGTAACATCTTCACGAAAGGTTACATACAGGCTTCCTGTAACTCAAACGTCAAACGCTCGCTGTGTAATATGTGCGTGGTCACGAGGTTTTGACTCAAATATACGTAAGTATGTTGTTCTCATGGAACCTACACATTGGATCCGTTACGAACTTGTGCTATCAGACCGTGTTTGCAACATCTTGCCACCGATATTAACGGTTACGTTGAGCGGCGCTGAGACCGTAATATCCAGGGACCCCGGACAGGTTCGTAGTGTCAATAGTGGGCATGGGGCATGACGTTGGGTTTACACAACGCATTCTCCCGTCTCTCTCTCTCGTTACACTTGAAGTGACGACCAAAGAGATGATCAATTTTGGTGGAAGCACAGAACATGGCCATCGCCGGATCTAACTTGAAATACACGCCTCACAGCTGCACCAACGGGTCTTTTCGTTTACTGAAAATCTTCTCTGCTTGAGTCGCACGAGATGAGCTAGAGTGAGAGAGGATGACTATCAGATATCGGCCGCACCTGCCGCACCGATCGCGGCCGTCCAAACCACGTGATGGGTCCGAGAACGTCAGCGACCTTAGCCCCCGCTGCGTTTCGTTATCCAACCCCACTTGTCGCGGTCGTCCATTCGGCAGATAGCTACCAACAAAACCATCATGCTGTCTACACTGCGCCGGTCGTCTTTGCACGTCGCAAAGAGTAGGGCTTTGGTCCGTGCCGCGGCCAACAGCGTTCCCAAAAGGACATTGGTTCAGCCGTCCGGAGCCGACAGAGCAAGCGTCGTGGACGTCCCGTCTACGTATCAGGATGACAACTTAATCAGCCCTCGGCCAGGTGGGTTTATAGGCTAGATACTATCCGGTGCGGCTCACCGAAAGAATATTTCAGACATGCTTGGCTTCAAGTTGGAGGCACCCCGTCGAGAAGGAACTTTGAAGGGAAAGGCCCGGCCGATCTATCTGGATATGCAGGTTCGACACAATTTTACCAAATTGCACCTTTTTTGACTCGGTCTCTCAGGCGACAACTCCTGTAGACCCCCGAGTACTCGACGCTATGCTCCCTTATATGACGGACCAATACGGCAACCCGCACAGTCGGACCCACGCTTACGGTTGGGAGGCTGAGAACGCTGTTGAAGTGGCTAGGAAGGTATGTCGAGTCCATCATTCTCTCAGTATGAAATCTCAGCATACCTGTCCTTGAACAGAACATTGCCGATCTGATTGGTGCCGACCCCAAAGATATTATCTTCACTTCTGGCGCGACAGAATCCAACAATATGTCTATCAAGGGTGTCGCTAGGTTTCACAAGGAGAAAAAGCGTCATATAATTACTACTCAAACCGTAAGCCGGAGTGCAATATGCCCTCTCGGCTCGACTCGGCTCACGATCTTCTAAAACAGGAACACAAGTGTGTCCTCGATTCTTGTAGAAAGTTACAAGAGGAGGGTTTCGATGTTACCTACCTCGGAGTCCAACAGAACGGTCTTATTGATCTCCAGGAACTGGAAACAACGATTCGCCCTGACACCTCCCTTGTTTCTATCATGTCAGTGAATAACGAGACAGGCGTCATTCAGCCGATCAAGGAGATCGGCGCCATCGTACGCAAGCATCGCGGGGTATACTTCCATACCGATGCTGCTCAAGCAGTAGGGAAGATCCCCCTAGACGTTAATGAGATGAACATCGACTTGATGAGCATCTCTGGTCACAAAATCTATGGACCCAAGGGTATTGGTGCTGCATACGTCAGGCGGCGCCCCAGGGTCAGGTTGGAACCTATCTTGAGTGGTGGTGGCCAGGAGCGAGGATTGCGTAGCGGCACGTTACCTGCTTCTCTTGCGGTTGGAATGGGTGAAGCTGCTCGGATAGCAAAGATCGAGATGGTTGTGAGTGTCCACCAACCTTGTACGGTCATGACGAAATCCGCACACCGTCACAACGTGAACGGAGTGAGCTAAGTCACCACACCGATGTGCCCCTGGGTTGCCGGTGGGGTTGGCGTTAGCTAGGATCCTCTGTGCAGGGGTACTGAACCGTCGCCCTCCATTATACGTTACCAAATTGATGCTCACCCGGTACCTTACAGCGGGACCACGCCAAAGTCCAAAGACTGGCCCAGCGCCTCATCGACGGTCTCGGGTCTAAAATTGACCATGTCGTTCGGAACGGTGACGTTGATGGCTATCCTGGATGTGTCAACCTCAGCTTCGCGTACGTCGAAGGTGAAAGTCTTCTCATGGCCTTGAAAGATATCGCCCTCTCCTCTGGAAGCGCCTGCACATCAGCGTCACTCGAGCCGTCGTATGTACTCAGGGCGTTGGGAGCGGCTGAAGACATGGCCCATTCCTCCCTGCGATTCGGTCTCGGTCGATTTACTACCGATGCGGAAGTTGATTTCGTTGTTGGGAAACTGGTTGCGACCGTTCAAAAGTTGAGGGACATGAGGTACGTGCCTGGTCAATTTTGCAGCGACGCCCGGTTGATCGTTTCTTGTCAGTCCCCTCTGGGAGATGGTACAAGAGGGCATTGATATCAACTCTATTGACTGGGCTCAACATTGAACGATTTCTTTACTATTACTGACGTTCTCATGTCTTTTACTTATCATACTACCCCCTCTTATAAAATGCGTACTTTCCTGTATCCCAGAAATATTCCTGCGTGCACGGACCAATCGCGGATCGGCGTATTTGATGAGCACGAAATTTTGAACTCCGATCCACCCACGCCTCTTTCCTACCTCCACATACTTCGTGTCAACCATGGCCCGCAGATTGTATCTTGGTCGTACGTCGAACACTGAACTTGAGGTTTCTTGTTACTCATGACCAACCTTCAGGTTTGCCTATGGATGCTCGTTCTGATGACGTCGCCAAATTTTTCGACGGCTATGGGCGCATCGTTGATGTTCGTGTCATGACTGGTAAGTGAAGGGTGGTTCGATACGACGCGTACTGTTGAACAATGTCGTGTCCCTAGGTTTTGGGTTTGTTGAGTTCGAAAACGGCCGCGTAAGCTGCTGCGTTGTCGCTCGCCACATTCTGAACCAGAGTCAACTAATTATATTACAGGATGCCGAGGATGCATTGAATGCTTTCAATGGAAAGAGTTTCATGGGCACCAAGTTTGTGCCTTCCTGTCTTGCCGTCGTAGAAAGGAACTAACACCCTAACTTCAGCATCGTTGTCGAGTTCGCCAAGGAAAGCCGACCTAAGCGGGATACCTACGATGCCGACCGCGCTGTCAGGACTAGAAGACCACCCGGCTTTCGCATTGTCGTGTCGGGGATATCTCGGGACACCAGTTGGCAGGTATGGATTTCCTCGTTTTGGACGTGGCAACACCCCACTTTGGGACTCATTGGAGAGAATTCCAAGTACGTATACCTTCTCCGTTGACGGCCCAATCCTGGTACTATTGGTGTTATGGCTCCACCTCGACTCTGCCGTCTATCGTGTCCGAGCGATGACAAGAACAAGAGGGGTAACTCGAAGGATCCACATACTTGACATCCCTAACATCTCTCACCGGTGACGGTGGATCGTGCCTTCAGGTGTTTACTAGTCCCCAAAACTGCTAGTTGCTCGAGGCGTAGCCTCCGTTTCGGAGGTAGACCGTCTCTCTCTCGTTTGACCTCTTTGGGATCGTGTGTACGGTTGCTTCGGTAGTGGGCGGGGGTCCATGAGCGAATCCACGACACACCCAAGTCCATCAACTGGCATACTCATCTATGCAAAATCTTACGATAGGGAGACTCGGAGCACAGGCGGAAGGGGGATATCGTTGGCACTATTGAGGATTACGCAAAGATACAAGTCGTAAGATAGGTTAAGATCCTGGGTGTTAGAAACGTCCCGTAACGCTACAAAGTGGTGAAAAGGAGTACAGGTGAAATCCATCTAAACGGAAGTGTACAGCGATACCGCGCGCGACTAAGCACCGAGCCCGGCCAAAATAGAAAACACGTCGTTCTGACGATCCCTGAAGGCCTTGAGCCTCGTCATACTCAAAGCGAGAGCGTTTATCCTGTTAGCAAGGGTCACAGCCCTCCCTTGCACACTCCTCCGATTCGCATTCCTATCATCTTCACTTGCCTCCTGTCGTCGACTGTACCCAATTCCATTCTCCAACACCTTCTTGATCCGATCCATCCTCGGCTCCGGAGGTTCGCCTCCCCGAGAAATGATCTCAATAGCATCCGCGTTGTCTTCGTTTTCGCACTCCTTCACTGCGGATCCTATCGCCATGAGCTCCACTGTGAACGGTTTCAGTTCACGAGGAGACATTTCCAAAGTCAGCTGTTGACCCATCACCGCATGAATGGTTCCGTCGGCCGTCATCGCCGTCGTAGCGACATCCAGGATCCCGAACGCGACGGCGGCGAAGTAGGCTCTTGGTGGATCGGATTTCATCAGCCGTCGAATGGAAGGGGATCGTTCGATGACGTCGGCGAGTGCTGCGTATATTGTCTCCCGAATAATTGTCATCGCAGGAGTGGACGGGTCTGATAGGTAAGATGGGGACGGTGGAAGCGGGGTGGATTGCCTAGGGGCATCCTTCGGAGGAACGGGGGGTGGCGTCTTGGGATCTTTTCGTCTTCGAGGGGACTTTGTGTCTCCAAGTGGACGTGGACGGCCAGGAAACTGGGGAGGAGGGTCCGAGGGTCCGTACGAGGAATTGGCTGAAGAGAGCGGGGGATAAACTGGAGGAGACGTCGAAGGTGTGGCGTCGTAGGCGGGTGGAGGAACGAAGGAAGCGGTAACGCGCAGGCTGCTGCTCCTCGCTCCGGCATCTATCGCAGCCTGGAGATCTTCAACGTATCGATCTTGGAACGTTCGACGTTGGCTGATCTCGATTGCTACTGCGCGCAGATCCGCAGCGATGCCATTCAGGGCCAAGTTACGAGATGAGACCGGATTGAGGCCACATATGATACGAGCGAGATCATGCTGTTGCTCGGGCGCAAGATTCTGAATCCGAGGTACGGTGTCTACCCAGACTTGGAGGAAGGAGAGGAAAGCGATGGGACAATTACTTTCATATAGGTCGACGGTCACACCAGCGGCGCCGGCTTTGTTCCTCCGTCTCGGAAGTGGGACGGATGGCGGGTTGGTTGTACATCTCAGAGCTGCAAAGTACAGGCAGAGTGCGGGACCTAGTCGAGGGTGGGAGTTTGTTCAGCACCAGGATTTTCCGAACTGGGCTGTGTAGATTTGCGACTGTGCTTACCAGTTATCATAAGGTCACCTTCTGCGCTGCTGAGCAGCTCAGTGTCGACCAACCGCTCGACCTTGGCTTGGGTGAGGGAAGACTTGAGGTATGAGTGGAAGCAGTCTTGAACGAACTGTTCAGATAGTCGTAACGGTGCAGTGGTGGTGGTCATGGGTCAAGGAGTGTACCAGTGTCTATTATCATCTCGCCGATCGAGTCGGAAACAAAGATATTTCGTTAGTCAGACATCCCGATCCCGGGTCTCACGGAGATCACCAGCCTGGACCGCTCAAGAACTCTAGTACTCATCGACATCGAGGAAACCCTCAAGGATGCTGACCTTGTAGCTTGTTCGTTGCTCGGATGGGAGGCGGACACTGTTCGCTCGTGTACCAACCCCAGAAATGCACTCGAGTCGGTCGCTCGGCTTTCCTGAACATTGACAACCAAGCTTCGTGGCTGTCCATTCGCCGCCCACATACTCGGATGAGCGTCAAGTATTCCCAGCTGATACTTATTTCTCCCTCCTTCGGTCGAATTTCTAGTAACTACGTTCGGAAAATCCACGAACTTGTGAGCAAGTGCCTAAACCACGAAGCCAGATGACTGCCCAGAACTTCACGATATGCGGGTCTTTGATTTTCTCAAAAAGCCGGGATGGGAAAAAGGCAGTGTACCGTGGCTGAGCATAGACCCACAGCCTTTGTTCGCTGTATTTTGTAAATTTTGTCTACACAGTTGGTCTTGTGACCCCCTATCGTACGCGCATTGCGGCGCAGAGGCCAGTTTCCTCGTTACGCTTTGGATCACCTCATCGGTCTCCGCAACCCGCCACCACACCCGACATCACTCCATCACCCTCCTCCCGACGTAAACCGTTCCTCCTCAACACCTCAACCGAGACGATTCGGGAACGACGCCGACGTACGCTCTCTTGTCCCAACCAAACGACAGAGTCGACGACCTCGGGCGCCTAACGTGCCAATGTCTTCAACATTATCATCCAGTTCGATTTCGAGCAGCACTGCAACTGCAACTGCAACCGCAACTTCAACAGCCACCTCGTCCAATGCTGGTCTAAAAATCGTTGGCATTGTCCTGGCCATCCTCAGCGGTGTCCTCATAGGATCCTCTTTCGTCTTCAAGAAGAAGGGCCTGCTGCGTTCCCAGGTCGGTGGTCCCGCAGGTGAAGGTGTAGGGTATCTCAAATCGGTGCGCCTCCCTCGAGAATATTAGGATCTCGCTCTTCTCACTCTAATTCATCTTCCTCACAGCCTCTGTGGTGGCTCGGGATGATATGTTCGTGTTCCCCTGTTGTCTTGACTAGACCTTTCCTGTAACATCCTGATCGGAGAACAGTGATGATACTCGGCGAGATCTGTAACTTTGCCGGTTCGTTCAAGCTCTCTCGAATTCTGGCCCAGGTTTCCAGCTCACCTTTGCCGTAGCCTACGCCTTTGTCGAAGCCATTGTCGTCGTCAGTCCGCTTTCACCCCTGTCCCAGGCCGGCCCCAAGTTGACCACCAGCCGTTCATCCCGTCATTTCCCAGACTCCTCTCGGAGCCCTGTCCGTCGTAATCTCTGCCGTCCTCTCCTCCATCTTTCTCAAGGAGAAACTCACATTTTTTGGCTGGCTGGGATGCGCACTGTGTGTAGTGCGTCATGCATCGTTCCCCAAGGAGCCCGCAGCATTGACCACGCCCCTATCTCCAGCTCGGCTCCGTCATCATCGCTCTCAATGGACCCACGGAAGAATCCGTTGGTCAAATAAAAGAGTTTCAAAAAATGTTCCTTGCTGTGGGATTTGTAGTGTTCGGAAGCGTCATGATCGTAGCTTCGGCTGTCCTTGCCATCTTCGTTGCCCCTAGGTGAGAACCCGGTTGTCTACCCCTCACGTGTTCTCTGACTCCTTTCGAAATGCGAAGATGGGGAAAGAAAAACATGGTTTGGTATCTCCTCATTTGCAGCATGATAGGCGGTCTCAGTGTCAGCGTCACCACTGGTCTTGGTTCCGCAATCGTTACGTCCGTCAAAGGCGACAATCAGGTCTGTATACTCGACCCTCTGAAACCGTTTCCAAGTCTTACCCGGCTTCCTATAGTTTAAATATTGGTTCACTTATTTTTTGCTCGGCTTCATTGTAGTCACACTGCGTAAGTCATTTCGCAAGACTCCCGGTATGAATCCATCACGGACGCTTCTCAGTCACGGAAATTTATTATCTCAACGTCGCATTGGCGTTGTTTAATACCGGTAAGCCTCACGCTTGGGTAATCGGCTACAGATGAGTGACTATTTTTCTAGCGATGGGTGAGTCCCTCTCTACCTCCATCTCATTTAGACGGTTAATCGAATCGTTATCAAGTCACTCCAACATACTACGTTATCTGTGTGTGGCGCCTCTCATCTCACCGTTAAATCACAACTGATCTTTCCTTAGTCACCTTCTGCTCAATGCTATCGACGATTGTAATGAAATCGATCTCTGCCGGAAGAAATATCTATCTGATGGGTCTATCCTAGGTTCTATTCCAAGGTCTGGAGGCACCCGTCAAGCAGATCATTACTCTTGTCATGGGTTTCATCGTCATCTGCCTCGGCATAACAATTCTCCAGTTATCCAAAGTTGATCCCAACGAATTCAAGGGGCTCGATCGAAAGTCTACCATCTTACTACAGGCAACGCGTGCTAGGGCGGAAACTTTCGGGGAAGACAGCGAAAAGGGCCTCGGTTCCGTGGAAAACCCTGGGGCCGACAGCATTCGGGGATCCTTTGGTGCTGTCGGAAGCATCATTCGAGCTCGGACGTTGCGCAAGATGAGCATGAACTCCGGCAGGGAGCGTTCGACGGATGCAGAACTCAGGACAAGGGTACCTAGAAGCCACCGACAAAATTTCGACTCTGAGGATGCCACCCCTCGAGTGGCTGTGGACCCACTGACCTCCCACTTTGGGGGGCTGAAGCGACATCAACTGTACGATGCCCCCGTACCGTCATCAGCTTCAACACTCGAACCAGCACAACCTATCGGTCATATCGAAGGTTCCCCATCGAAGCGGCTACAAACTATAAAGTTCGGAGACCGCGATGTGGTGCATTCGTACGCCAGGGTTGGAGCTGACGACGACAGGAGCGCTGTACACGAATATCGAGATTCAACCGTACCTTTGCCGGAGATCTCGAATCCCTTCAAACCAGAAGATCCCTTCACCTCGATAAACAAGTTGTCGCCGATCGCTGGTTCACCCCTGAGCTATTCACCTCCGCAAGGTTTCGATCCGGTTGATCCCTCTTTAGACTACATAAGAGCCGGATCAAGTACTCAACACCTCAAATCTCCGAGTGCGAAGAAATATCCAAAGGGGAAAGGCGGCGACGACGAAGACGAGAGCGAATCCCTCTGGCGCAGGCCTGTGAACCAGAGTGACGAGGAGGGCGAGATGGGGCTCGAAGAGTCACTCAAGGGTATTCGGCTGGTCACAAAACCGAAGACGTGAATCTTCTGACCCCTCCCCCCTTAGCCGCGCCCTCCACCTGACGACCCGTCACGATCCACCACCATTGATGGACTGTTTTCACCCGGTGCATATTCTGTTTCGTCTGTATTCCCCCTGTTGTCTGTTCGATCTTCGCTTCCACCTATCTTTCTTTCTTCATATATGGATACGTATCTTTATATCTTTTCGCAGTGTTTCGTCTGTACAATGTACACGCGTATACATACATACACTTTCATAGGATAGGTTCGGGCTGAAGGTAGCCGAGCTGCCAAGCTTAGGGCCAGGCATGTATTGCTCCGTGATCCGGGACGAACAAAGTTGTGCATCTGGGGTGTTGAACCGGGGGGGGCAACGGCAACTACAGAATCCGACTCCTTCCTTCCGCCTCCCAACTGTCGTCGAATGAATGTTCGTGTGCCGAACCTCTTCTAATCAAGATCATGGACACGTTTGCACAAGGGTTCAGTTGGTGCTATTGTGCGTCGACGCTCGGTCGTTCTCCAGATTGTGTTAGACTTGCTGACCCGCCCGTCTTTGGTCTTGGCACTAGGTGGATCGGCATGCGATTCGTCTGATGATTCCAGTTAGTACTCCTGTGAACACATAGCGCCAATCCACGCATCCCGCTGATAAGATTTCGAACGATGTTGATAGCCGGGTGTCACTGTTGTGGGAGCAGGGTGCCAGGTGGTCCATTGGACAGCGATAAATTTGAACGCGAAGTTCACAGGGAGATCGCCGAGCTGAAAGGGAGGAGTAGGATTCGCCAGCTCGAGGCAGAACAGCGGCAGGTGCAACAGAATCAACCTAGCCCCACCCAAGACATGACGGCGAAATCAGACCAAGAGCCATAAAAAGCCCGCGTTTACGGAATCACTGTTCGGACAACTCTTTTTGTAGGATCGTTACGCTCCCTCTCGAGTGAGATACATATTATGGTCGTGAACGTAACATCCTAAGGTGTCTACAAGGCACACATTACGGTGGAATCATCCTAAATATGAGAAGCCAAGTAACTTTCGCCGAGCCCGAGGCTGGCAATGCCAGCAGCCAACGTCGCGAAGGTGCGATTGTCCCAGCGATTCCACTTGGAATAAGTAAGGTAGCCAGTGGTGCCCAGAATCCCGATGTTTACTACAAGACGTGTAAGCGAGCGAAATATCCAACAGTCAAGGTGCGCGACTTACAGATGGCAAACAAAGTACGGGTGGACTTCGGGTTCTGACGCACGTACTGGATAAGCACATCCTCCTCTTCCCTGACAGGTGCGAAGGTCTGAGCACCGTATCCCTCCAAACCAAGGATAACGGCAGCCCCTGCGATAGTCGAAGTCACAAACGTGTGATCGTTACGCAAGTGAGGTTCACTATAGAACTTGTAGCCGGTGTAACCGAGGAGGCCCACGTTGACTATAGAATTGCGTCGGTGAATGTCCTCCACGAAGGCCGAAGGAAAAACTTACCAACACCAACGAGCCCTCCAGCAACGGGCGGTCGGAGTGCAAGCTCCTTCAACACGGCCGACCAGTGAATGGCTTCCTTCTCCGCATTACGGGCGAACTTCTTGGCCTTGGCCTTGTTTTTCGTGGCACGGTGGTGAGGGGAGGTTTCAGATTCCTCTTCGTCGTATCGAGGAGGTTGATAGGTGGAAGTCGTCGTGGCTGGGTTCTGCTTAAAGTTCGGTGACACGATGCCAACCTTGGCGGTGTCGTCCGCAATCCCTGACGCCGTCGACTTGGTGGTGTTCAGGAGAGCAGGATCTGGGAGCGGTTGATCGGCGGAAACGTTGCGAGAGGTAGCGGAGGCGTAGGACATGGTTAGGGCGTGGTGGGAATTGGGAAGGTGGATTATGGGAGAATACGCGTATAGACGGTTCGGTTTATAAATGAGGGGCGAGTTGTGATACAGGGGGGGGATGACGTCAATCCAGTGACGTCAGAACACATCAAGAGAGTGAGGGCAATCGGCAGCCACATGGCCAGTCTCCTCACAATCTTCGCAATAAAGTTCTCCACTTGCACCAGTCCCGTTAGGCTTTCGACGGGTGCTACTGCTGTCATCCTTCAACAGGTCACAGGTGAAGATGTCATGACCGGGCCGCTCGCAGATCTCACAAACCTCCCCTTCGGTTGCCGAGGCTGGAGGGTCTTCGGACCCAGGTGCTGAAGGTAGCCCGTTTGCGGTCTTGGACGACTTTTTCTGAGATTTGGCCAGCTTCTCTTTTAGCCGTTCGATTTCACGTTCCAGATCATCCTATGATGCCCGAAAGATGTCAGTGATCGGCTCGAATCCACAAAGTGAATATGGAATACCTCGCGGTATATCTGGTGTAGGAGGGCGGGCTGCTGTCAAAATGGGGACCGTATGGAGTGGGAACGATCAAAGACGTACCTTTGCCTCCACAAGCGCTTCCAGTTCGCTCATCTCTTTGTGAAGCTGCATTTCGGCAAAACATGAGTTTCGTATCTATGGCAGAAAACCAAGCGTCCTACGTCGTGAACCACCCTTGCATTCTTCATTTCCGTTTCACTCATGCGTTTGCGTAACTGCTCGACCTCGCCCTGGAAAATCCCTCGTTGTCAGCGGAACGACAGACATCGATGAAATTTTTTCTCACATTGTGCTTGGACTTGAGTTCCTGTACGACCTTTTGTACACCATCAGGATAACCTTGTTCCTCAGCATCCAGTCTGCTTTCCTCTCGTTGAATGCTCTTCTCAACCTCTTCTTCCAAAACCTTCATTTCCTGATCTGGGATCAGGGCCTGCTTCGTTAACGGGACGGGGCGACCGACCTGTCGTAATTGTTCCGTTTCATGCATGAGCAACTGGTTTTCCGATTCCACAAGTTTAGCTTGTTGTTTGACGGCCTGATTCTCCTTCTGGAGTTCCTGAATGATGTGTCTAAAAGCCGCCACTATCAGTGAAAAGCTGACAGACAAGCTATTTGCCACGGACTTGAGTCCTTTGATCTCGTCGCGCGCAGCGCCCAAGTCATACTTCGACGATGGTGATAGAGGGGTGGGTCTTGAGGGCTCCACAGTGACAGTGACCTCACGATTGCTCTTCTTCCTCAGCGTGTCGATTTCCACCGACCGTTCCTCCAATTCCCGACGAAGTGCGGCGATCGTCTCTTGCTCTCCACCTTCCAGTTGCTGTTCCAGTTCGATTTGGCGTTCAGAGCTGGCGACGAGCTTTTGGTTCAATTCTGCGATTTCTTCCTCGAATTTCCTCTTTTCATTGGAGGCTGTGACTTCACGCGACGCGGTTCGATCTACCGAACCAACACGTGCATCTTCCGTATCCTGAGTGTCGAGAGTCTGAGAAAACGGCGAATGGGGTACACAACAACGATTCACTCACGGCCAACTCTCCTCGGAGGGTTTCGATCTCTGCTCTCGCGTTCTCGAGGGTTAGCTGGTTCTCCCTGAACGCTTCTTCGATTTCCCCGAGGCGCTGTCTCGTCTGTTCCTCAGCCCGGATCAACCTTTCCATCTCCTTCTTGACTTCTGCTCCTTCCTTCTTCGTGGACTCCTCCTTATCCTTGTACCGCTTGATCCTCTCCCGGACGATCGCTTCGTCTTTTTCCGCAGCAGCCCTCGCGTCCTCAAGCATATCTTCGAGGGTACGAATCTTGTTTTGGAGATGGGTAACCTGGTCTTGAAGAGTCTCGTTTTCGATCTGCGCGGCAGAGGAAGCGTACTTAGCAAGGGAAGTGGGGGAGGAGGGCCGAGCAGCGGTGTGGAGCTGTTCTTCGAGGGAAGTGACCAGGTCTTCAAGCTCGTAGCGTTTCGTCTCGCTGCTCCCCAACCGTTCTTCATACAAGCCGATGGTTTCCTATTGGCGGGGCGATTCTGAGCAAAATGATCCGATGTGGGTAGGAAAAAAAAGGCCTACCTGCCCAGCGAGACGAAGCTCTTGTACTTGCCTCTGAAGATCAGTCCTCTCTTCCTCCCATTCCCTAGAGGACTTCTCTATCCTACTTTCCAATAACGCAATCTCCTTATCCTTAGTAGCCAAAATGACACCACTCTCGGTTTCCTGACCCTCCTTCGTGGTTAGTACTTCCTTCAGGTTCTTCAGCATTGCTTCATTGTCTTCGAGCTTGGATTGGAGCTCCTTCTGCCGATTCTCGGAATCGGTCCTGAGTTGGGTGAGGTCCAAAGTAGATTCCTTGACCGCTCGCTCCAGGGACACGATTTTCGACTCTCGTTCAGCCAACGCTCGTTCTTGGGTCTTGGCAGCCGCTTCGAGGGTAGAAACTCGCGTCGCGAGCTCATCTCGTCCCTTCGTCAACGAATCCCGTTCTCCGATGAGATGTTCTATCTTTTCGTGCAGGGCGAGGGTATCTGCGGCTGGTGTAGTGTCAATCATCGGGGAATGTGCTGTAGTGTACGAATCTGTCGAGGACGTGGGTCTAGACTGTGAGGGGGGGGCAGCGTCAAGTTTTTGTCTTAGTTCTTCGTTCTCGTACTCCATTGCGTCCAAGCGGGACTGAAGCCTGGAGATATCCTCTGTCAACAGTTCCTGTTGTCGTGCCCAGTCATTTGCGGTAGAACTGGCTGCGGAACTTGGTCGAGGGGAGCCGGGGCCCACGGAACTGGCACTGATTGTCCGCTGCATACGGGCAGCGTGTAGACTCTGGAGGGACCCTGAAGGAAGTAGACCATCTTCGTCATCCCCAGAGCCTATCCTCGTTAATAGCGAAGGGGACGAGGGTGGAGGCATTGCCACAGAACTGGGTATCCTGGGCCTGGGAGTAGTTTTCAGCGCCAACCTGGCTTTCGATGTAGGAGAGCCCGTGATCGTTGCGTCATCGCGTCGCGAGCCGAGGACTTTGGGGGTGTTGAAGGGGGAACCATTCCCTAAACTTCGCACGGGCGAAGGTATCGAGTGCGTGACACTTCGTGTAGGACTCTCTCTTCCTGTGGGGAGTTTCCGGGGAATACCAGGCGATTTTCGAAGTTGAGTAGCGGTCACCCCAACATACTTAGATGCCCGCGATCCAGGGGTGATTTGGCTGGTGGGAATAGAGGGTTTCGTTACTGTCTTGGGGGTCGTAAATGGGCCGGTAGTGGTTCGGCGGTTTGCTGGGGTCGTGCGACCGGTGGGCACAGTGGGACCAATCCGTGAGCTGGATAGTGATGGGGTAACTCTTCCGGTCGCGAAGGAAGGAGTTACACGTCCGTTGGATGTCGAAGGAGTTATTCTCCCTGAATAGGATGGGGTGACACGTCCGCTGTTG
>Ga0307514_10001227_pt1 | contig 33867 bp, 40 predicted proteins | sample 16_EM_MG_FD_203088 | JGI IMG/M metagenome (GOLD analysis project Ga0307514, IMG submission 203088) | Populus trichocarpa ectomycorrhiza microbial communities from riparian zone in the Pacific Northwest, United States - 16_EM | ecosystem: Host-associated > Plants > Roots > Unclassified | place... | reverse complement strand
CCGACCCATGCATAGATCTCGCGCGCCACAGAAGGGGTCCGCAATCCATTCGGTCCTGTCGCCGTGCTTTCTCCATCTCGAGGACACTCTTTTTCTCATTTTTGTGCATACCTTATGGTTGGCTGTAACTGGCAATTTACGTAGGAAAAGTACCCGAAAAGTGAAAAAAGCGATCTTGAGGTTTCCTGATGCTTTGTTCGCCCTGATTTCCAACCAAGGTAAATAACCATGAGAGGTCCCTCAAACACTTTGCTTTAGAGGAATGGTTGTCCGGGAGCGCCTCGATCTTCGGTCCCAACATTACAAGTCGTGGTTTGTGCCAGACGAGGTGATCCATGAACCTGCTACAGGCTTCCCAAGTATCTTCAGGGTTCCCGTCAACCGATGTGAAGACGTCAAGCAGGTGCTCGACATTCACATCTTCTGACGTGATCCATCGCGATTCTTCGAACCCAGGTTTATCAGGATGAGCATCGGCTGACAGCCGAGTGAAATAACATTCCTTGGTTGTGTTGAGGAGTCGAGATGATCCCGGATCTTTGGGGCGGAGGTGGTCTCGGAGTGGCGCCAACATCGTGGTGAATCCGTTGCTTCGGTATGTCAGGGAGAGAGTGCAGAATTTGTCAAACATGTTTGGTCCCTCCAAGATGGTCGGAAACAGCCACCCAATGTTCTTTTCGTTGACGCCTCGAGGAAAGAAAGCGATAACTTCAAGAACACCACGCGCGTCGGGCCCGAGTTCTCGGAACATCGGCGAGGCGAGGGAAAGATCGATCATGGCCGCAAGGCTCCCGGAGTGCTGTGCGTCAAGTACTTCCGTTCGTTGCTTCTCCCATTCCGTGGTCAGTCGGTCCGTGTCCCACTTGTTTTGCTGCGCAACGGTGGCAAGCAACGTGATGGAGAGGGGATGGTAGTCGAGTCGTTCCAAGATGTTGTTGATCGGATCGGACCGTTCGCCGCGATCGTGGATGCGATAAAATGTGTCGTGTGCTGCTTCCATCGACAATGTGGGGATTTCCAGAGTCTTGCACTCGGGGGGGATGGTGGAGATGCGGGAGGTGATGAACAGACAAATATTGTTGAACTGGGCCAGTTCTTCCACAATGGGGTACATCTCCTTCGTCCTTGTCCCTCGCGGATCGAGGATAGATTCCGCGTTGTCGAGGACTATCAACATCTCCTTCGATGATAAGTATCGCCGCAGTGGGGTCAGGTCCTCGGGGTTTTCGGCGCCTGCGCCAATGACCTTGGAGAGTCGACGGAGAAAGTGAGTGCGCGATGCGGGGAACTGGTCGCAACGGATGAACCACCGGTTGTCACCAAACCGCTGTTTGATTCGATCATGGTGGAGGACGGTGAGGACGACGGACGTCTTGCCAATTCCACCAACGCCGATCAGAGCGATCGGCAGGAGGCATTCGGCAAAGCCAACGACCTTCTCAATCAACTCATCACGTCCGAAGAAGGCCCTTGGTGGGGGTGGAGGTGTTTCTCCAGAGATACTAGACGCAACTATTAGCCGGAGGATCCTTCCGTCGTCGAGATCGCTGACCTGTTCTGAGTCTACGTGGCCGTCAGAGTTTATCGGGGACATAGAGAACAAGTGTCACTTACCGCTTGACTTTGACCGTCAGCTTCCCCGCGCGCTTTGTTCTGATGCATGTCGGCAACAATGGTGTGGGTATTCAGGGTGATCTCGGTCTTGAGAGGGAGACGTTAGCAGCGGGCCAAACAGGGAGACACTGAACACACATTGAAAACGATGAGGATCCTGTTGAGGTCTGACTTCCAACCGGCAATCGTATCCTTGTCGCTCTTTGCACGGAGGAACTGAGAGACTTTGTGTTTCCCGCTCTGTTTGATGACCTTCCTCTGTATTTCCGCGACAGTCCTGCAATCGATGGCATGGTTTGTGGGGGCGACGAAGACGTGCATCACCAGCTCAACTCACATCGTCAATTGATTTATCGCATCGCACACGGACTTGCTGAGATCGTCAAGTTTCTTTCCATTCATTCCCCGGTCCAGGGCTCGACAGATGTCGGCACAGGATAACCCGAGCTCGACGTAATCCTGTTCGTTGACCATCGTGTCCTGACCACGTGTGAACTTGAGGTATTGTGGAACAGAATGAAACTTACCTTGATCATTGCGAGAAGGATGGCGACGGAACCAAACGCGGCCTTGGCTGGTGTGATGCTCGAGAGCTCCTTGGCGAGATTCAGACCATCGATGGCTATATTCAGCGAGGAGAGAACACCATCCCGCCCTGCTGGTTGTTGAGATTTGTCTGCCATGGTCGAGGCGCAAAGTCGCCAGAGAAAGCTGTGCGGTGTGAATGTTGTTAGGTGGAGATGGGCGCCGAGCGCTGAGCGTCCAGCTAGTCATCGCACGCTTCGCGCAGCTGGACCCATTTGGTGAAGAGAATTAATCGGATTCGCGACTTTAGTGTTTGATCATGAACGAGGAGGCGCTTCACCTTGTCGGGAACATTTTCAGAGCACTCGTCTGTCATACGTCCTTCCCTTCCCGCCATTGTCCCCCTGTCGAACCATCATGCCGGCCCCATCAACTCGCTGGCCATTCGCGAACTTTCCGGGAAATCTCTTCCTCTACCTTGCAGTACAATGTTCGATCCGAGCGCGATGCTAAAATATCGTGTCCGGGATCCTCCAACAGGGAGCGAGGTTCCACTTTCGACTCCAGCCACCCAGCCACTAGGTTCGCGGATGTTGAGAGCAGTGGGCGTGGACCAATCGCGAGTGACACCCTATGTTCATCAGTTTCTTTTATTGGTGTATGGATACATGCTATCGAAATTTGCCAAAAACGCACACGCGGTGGCCAGAATCCAATGTGACCACTCACCCAGCAATTACCTTCACTTTTTGGGAATGAGCGTGGGTTTCTTATGATCCAATCTTGGGGGTGCTAATTTCGACGGGAGATGGGCTGGATAGCTCTTGCAGGTCTCCGCAGATCGAATGCTACCCTCCATTTCGGTGGAGCGGCTGTAAACTTCGAAGGTTCTGCGGGGCGTTTGCGCTCAGACGGAGGGGATGGGAGTTCGCTTCCAGACCCGCTTTCTTCCTGTTCTTCATCGGTTTTCTCGCTCCCCTTTTCTCCCCGTCTCCGTCTTCTGCCTCCTCCTCGTCATCACCATCATTCCCATAGAAACAGAGGATCTCTTCATCTCCTTCGTCTTCCTCACTCGACGTCATGGACGAGAGTGCGTTTGTCGATCCCTCCGGGATTCATCTTGACAAGACGCCCTGATCTAAACTTGGATCTTGTCTTCAACCGCGACAGTACGCTGCCATCTTGGCTGCAAACTTATGCAAGGGCAGGGTGAAGGAGAGGAAGGGGGTAGGATAGATTGAGGGAATTTCCCAGTGTTCCAGTAGCGAAGGACGACACGGGTTACGAGGGTTTGGTCGGGTTCTGCTTTTTGTAGATACGTCAGCACGGAACAACGGCAACAATAGGGACCACGTCCTTGAGTAACCCTGGACGTGTGCCTCTTCTTCTGGCGTCGCAAGTTCGAGTTCTTCATATCCGCCGAACAGAACCTTGCTTATTATCTAGGTCGGAGAACAAGGTGGAGGTTGGGTGTGGCTGAGAGGTCCTGCTGAAGTCGACCTCGGGCGAGGTGTAATCGCTTGGCGAGTTCGGGACGAAAATTCACAAGGTTTCCGATGAGACCCAGAGTGTGTTGACCGTCGCCGAGTCTTCGGGTAGATGAACATCCTGGAAAAACATTCTCGTGCGGATTTTTTGCCACCCAGCAGCGGTTACAAGCCGTTTCTATGTCATAGCCCGTCGATGAGAATTCTGTTCGGTTCGGAGCGGGGACCTCTTTGCGTGATCCCCCTCATTCTTGGATTCCGGTCTTGCTGTTTGTTGTTCTCTGTGCGCTATGACTCGGAGTCGAAGGTAGGTGATGGCGTTGCAGATCAGAAGGCAGGCGACACCGCTGTTGTTCGATCAGGATTCACCCCATTTAGGAGGTACGGCCAAGACGAACAATTCTGCAGCAGGTATCACCAAACAAGAACGCGGATTGTCAAACCTATGGTACACATGCAGAATGAATACAACATATAAGAGACAGGGGGGGATGATATGGCGTGCAAACTAACGAGGGGTGGAACAACAAATATGGAGTGATGCGTGATTGGAAGCGGTGGAAGAAAGGAGAGGGTGTTCTTCGCAACGGAGGGAGGAATGGGGAGGAATGGGGCCAGTAGCAGCTTCGAGGATGGGATGAGCGGATGAGGCACTGATGACCTACGGCAGAAGACCCGCTACAATCATTCGGATTCGATGACCACGTCTGAACAAGAGTTAGTAAACACGAAAGTTTGTACTGTTTCAGGGAGCTCACCATTGGGTAGCTCCAACGTCGATCTTTCGGAGAAGTGTTCTGACCCCCTCCGCTTCATTCGTGGCCCCAAGCTTCTCCAACACATCAAGTGCCTGCAACGCCTCGGATCTCGCTTCTTCAGGCCTATGTTGTTCATACCAAAGGTCAGCTTGCAGCCACAAGGCGCGGGCCAGAAGGTATGGATTGTTGACAGTGTGCGACTTGGCGTGTTGAACGTGATTGCGTACGTCATCGAACCTGCCTTTTCCGGAAAACAGGAGGGCCAGGGAGTAATGGATCCAAAACAGTTCGCGGTGCCAATTCGGGGGGGACGCAATCCCAAAGGCCACTGTTAAATGGTGAGTGGCCTTCTCCGGTTCGCCCTTGCAACGATATATACTGCCAAGAACGCGGTGACCTCCGCAGACCTTATTTTGATGGCCTTGCTCCGGGAGGAGATCGATTGCACGGGATGCGGCGTCCTCTGCGGCGTCAAATTGTTTGTCGTTATAAAACGCCCAAGCGAGGGTGATCAAACAGCCCGCTTGATTCACCGTATCACCAAGTCGCTCGAAAATCTCCGATGCTTCCTTCGCGTTTTCTATCCCTTCTTTGGGGAGGTCGCTTAGCATATTCGCCTCAGATAGGTATGCCAGTGTTAGAGCAACCTGATGCTCATCCTCCCGCTCTCTCCAGAGTTCCAACGAGTGACCAAGGAGCCGTTTTTGTTCCCCCCGATTTCCAACCAAGTAAACTAACCATGAGAGATATTGTAAACAATCTGCTTTGGAGGGATGGTTGTCCGGGAGCACCTCGATCTTCGGTCCCAGTGTTACAAGTCGTGGTTTATGCCAGTGGAGGTGATACATGAATCTGCCACAGGCATTCCAAGCATCTCCAGAGTTTTCGTCAATCGATGTGAAGACACCAAGTAGGTGCTCGACATTCACGTCTTCTGACGTGATCCATTGTGATTCTTCGAACCCAGGTTCATCAGGACCAACATTGACCGACAACCGAGTGAAGTAACATTCCTTGGTCGTGCCAAGGAGTGGAGATGATCCCGGGTCCTTCGGGCGGAAATGGTCTCGGAGTGGCGCCAACATCGTGACGAATCCGTTGCTTCGGTATGTTAGGGAGAGAGTGCAGAATTTGTCAAACATGTTTGGTCCGCCCGAGATGGTCGGAAACAGCCACCCAATGTTCCCCTCGTTGACACCTTGAGGGAAGAAGGCGACGACTTCCAGAAGACCCCGCGCGTCGGGCCCGAGTTCTCGAAACATCGGTGAGGCGAGGGAAAGCTCGATCGTGGCCGCGAGGCTCCCGGAGTGCTGTGCGTCAAGTACTCCCGTTCGCTGCCTCTCCCATTCCGTGGTCAGTCGGTCCGCATCCCACTTGTTTTGCTGCGCAACAGTGGCAAGTAACGTGATGGAGAGGGGATGGTAATCGAGTCGTTCCAAGATGCTGTTGATCGGATTGGACCGTTCGCCGCGATCGTAGATGCGATAAAATGTGTCGTGTGCCGCTTCCATCGACAATGTGGGGATTTCCAGAGTCTTGCACTCGGGGGGGATGGTGGAGATGCGGGAGGTTATGCACAGGCAAATGTTGTTGAATTGAGTCAGTTCATTTACAATGGGGTACATCTCCTGTGCGTTTGCACCCTGCGGATCGAGGATGGATTCCACGTTGTCGAGGACTATCACCATCTCCTTTGATGATAAGTATCGCCGCAAGGGGCCCAGATCCTTGGGGTTTTCGGCGCCTGCGCCAATGACCTTGGAGAGTCGACGGAGAAATTGAGCGCGCGATGCGGGGAACTGATCGCAACGGATGAACCACCGGTTGTCACCAAACCGCTGTTTGATTCGATCATGGTGGAGGACGGTGAGGACGACGGACGTCTTGCCAATTCCACCAACACCAACCAGAGCGATCGGCAGGAGACGTTCTGCAAAGCCAACGACCTTCTCAATCAACGCGTCGCGTCCAAAGAACACCCTCGGTGGTGGTGGTGGAAGTTCCCCGGAGATACTAGATGCAAATATTAGCCGGAGGACCCGCCTGTAGTCGAGATCACTGACCTGTACTGAGTCTACGTGGCGGTCAGAGTTTATCGGGGACAGGGAGAACGAGTGTTACGTACCACTAGACCTTGACCGTCAGTCGCCCCGTGCGCCTTCAACATGTTGTGATGCATGTCGGCAATAATGGTATGGGTATTCATGATGAGCTCGGTCTTGAGAGGGAGACATTAGCAGCGGCTAAATAGGGAGACACTGAACGCACATTGAATACGACGACGATCCTATTGAGGTCTGACTTCCAACCGGCAATCGTATCCTTGTCGCTTCTCGCATGGAGGAACTGAGAGAATTTGTGCTTCCCGCTCTGTTTCATGATCTTCCTCTGTATTTCCGCCACGGTCCTGCAATCGATAGTGTGGTTTGTGCAAGTGGCGAAGACATCTGGCATCGCCAGTTCAACTCACATCGTCAATTGATTTATCGCGTCGCGCAAGGACTTGCTGAGGTCCTCAACCTTCTTTCCGTTCATTCCCCGGTCCAGGGCTTGACATATATCGGCACAGAATAGCCCGAGCTCGACGTAATCCTGTTCGTTGACCATCGTGTCCTGACCACGTGTGAACTTGAGATATTGTAGAACAGAACGAAACTTACCTTGATCATTGCAAGAAGGATGGCGACGGAGCCAAAAACTGCCTTGGCTGGTGTGATGCTTGAGAGTTCCTTGGCGAGATTCAGGCCATTGATGGTTACATCGAGTAAAGGGAGAACACCATCCCGCCTCTTTGGCCGTTGGGATTTGTCTGCCATGGTCGAAACGCAAGGCAGCGGGACGAGGAGGTGGTGCGGTGTGAAGGTTGTGAGAACGAATCCGAACCCTGATAGAGAGGGCCCCCGAATATAGGTGGGAAGGTCCTTAATAGAGACAAGTCCCGCCTCGCTTCGCTCCGGCATATTTCGTCAACGAAGCAAATCTACCGTATCATTCCCGCAGTCGTCGGTATGTAGGTTACATCTTTTGTAGCACTGTGAGATTGAAAATTGCTGGTGTTTATACTTGTCACGCTTTCCCTGGAATGTTTGCACCGGTTCTATGGTTCTATGTTGAACTTTCTAACAGCAGTCAAACTTTGACGGCCACTGATTGGTTCAAGTTCCGAACCGTACATACTACGGGCCGGAGTCGCAAACGTGGGAATCCTCCAAAACGGTGGCCGATGGGGCCAAGCAGAGCGGCGGTGGAAGGGGAGGAAGCTGAGGGATGGGTGGCACCACCGAGGCCGGTCGGGATAGCCCCGATGCCTGCGTTCTTTGAGCGCGTGGACATACACCTGGCGCAAGGCCGGTTCCTCGAGGGCATTCCGAAGTTCACCGTCCCCAAGTGAGAAGAACCATTCCGTTCTATGGAATTTCCTTCAACGCTAGCCAACATCCCGGCGCGCGTCTTGGAAGGGACGGATCTGGTGGTGGACACTCCGGAGATGAAGATATGGAAAGGGTTCAGGGAAGACGAGTCGATCATTCGAGGCCACGGGATGATTTACACGCTGCGGCTTGGCGACAAGGTCGTAAAAGCAGGTCGAACAGTACGCGTTTATTTCTCTACCGTCCCCACATGTGCACATACCCATTGTTTGACGAACCATCTATGGTAGTTGCATTCAAGTCGAAGTGATCCTGTTCGTTGACCATCGTGTCCTGGCCACGAAATATTTCGTCGTGGACGAGAACGAAACTCACTCGAATCATGGTGAGGAGGATAGAAACGGAACCAAACACGGCCTTGGCCGGTGTGATGCTTGAGAGCTCCTTGGCGAAATTGAGGCCATCGATGGCTACATTCAGTGAGGAAAGAACAGCATCCTGCCCCGTTGGCTGTCGAGATTTCTCTCCCACGGTCGAGACCCAAAGTAGCCACGAGAAAGCGGTGCGGTGTGAATGCTGTTAGGAACCCTAACAGAGATGGGCGCTGGGCGCTGAACGTCCATCTCGTCATCGCATGTTTCGTGCAGCTGGACCCATTTGGTGATGATAGCTAATTCGATTCGCGACTTTAGCGTTTGAAGATGAACGAAAAAATGCTTCACCTAGCGTCAGACTTTCCACGACTTGCTGATGGCCCGCCACTACTTGTCGCATCGGAGACAATCTCAGAGCACTCAGCTGTCACGCATCCTTCTCTTCCCGCCTATTGTCCCCCTGTCGAACCGTCAACTCGCTGGCCATTCGCGAACTTCGCGAACTTACTGGGTGACTCTTTCTCCTACCTTGCAGTACAATGTTCGATCCGAGCGCGGTATTCATCAGTTTCTTCTATTTGTAGATCACGGGCGCATGGATACATGCTATCGAAAATCACGCATACCATAACCGAAAACCAATGCACTCGCTCACCCAGCAACTGCCCTCACTTCTTGGGGGCTCGCGCGGATTTCTTGTGACCTAATCTCGGTGGTGTCGATTTCGACGGGAGACGGACAACTCTCGCAGGTTTTCGTAGATCGAATGTTACCCTCTTTTTCGGTGGAGCAGCGGACACCTTCAAAGGTTCTGCGGGGCGTTTGCGCTTAGACGGAGGGGGCGGGAGTTCGGTTTCAGACCCGTCCTCTTCCTGTTCTTCATCGGTTTTCTCGCTCTCCTCATCGTCGCCTTCCTCCTCGTCTTCTTTCTCATCCTCATCATCACCTTCATTCCCATAGAAATCAACCATCTCTTCATCTTCGTCGTCGTCGTCCTCACTCGGCTCTGAATCTTCCGGCGAAGCCCACTCAACGTCAAGGACGAGAGTACGTTTGTCGGTCTCGCCGGGGTTCATCTTGACGAGACCCCCTGATTTTCTAAACTCGGATCTTGTCTTCAACCGCGACAGTACGTTGTCATCTCGGCTATAAACTTTGGAAAGGGCGGGATCAGGGGTGGTGAAGGTAGTTGAAGGAGAGGGAGGGGGTAAGGTAAATCGAGGGAACTTCCCGGTGTTCCAGTCGCGAAGGACGACACGGGCTGCGAGGGTTTGGTCGGGTTCTGCGTTCTGTAGATACGTTAGCCCGTTTTAAGGTGCATTCGAAATGGCTTACACACCTTCCTGAGGAGGTTGTTGGAACGGGCCACACCATTTAAAAATGCGTCCACGTCATTGTCCATGAACGCAGGGAGGTTATAAAACAGCATTAGATCTTGCTTCTTTGCATTCGGAACGATGTGGTTCACTAAGATCGTCGCATGAATAAACGCGAGACTAGGAGGTGATGCGAGCACGTACGAGGTGGAAAAGGGTCCTTCAGATGGTCGATGCGACCCCTCGAACGACGGAGAATGTCTCGTGCTTTCAGAACTGCTGCATCACCCTTGGAAACATCCTCTGGGTACTCCCAGAACAAACCAGGGGTATCAATTAGTCGGATGGATTTCCCTGCAACCTCCACGACGACCTCTTGGGGATACATCGTCGTAGATGGCGTTTGGGTCGGTTTGCTGGAAAGCCTGTACACGGGACAAGAGAGCTTGCGAGATAGTGCGTTTATAATGGAACTTTTTCCAACCTTTATGGCGAGGTTACACAGTGCAATCAAGGTACGCGAGGCAGATACTCACGTTCGTTGTACCGACAACCGCGACAGTGAGGTCACCCCCTTTCTGCGTTGCCCATTCACCGAAAAGCTCGAGCGCTGCGGTAACTCCGAGTGCATCCTTAAATGCCCCGGAGCCATCTCCAGGCAGAGAGAGTATCAGTGTTGGATGTGATGTCCTCAAATAGCCTGCCCACGCAGCTACGGACTCCCGAGGACACATATCTAATGACCATTAGCCTTGCGGTATCCCCCACCGGGACCAGGAGTCACATACCTGCTTTGTTCAGGACAAACACAAGCCGTTGTTCCGGTTTATTGTCGACCAGACTCTCTATCTGTGAACTTCGGAACGGCAGAGGATCGCGAGCGTCTAGTACGTGGAGGATCACATCTGATTTCTCGAAGATAGCTTGGAAGTGTGGATATTCGGGGTTCAATAAGATTGGGGCATCCTCGTCGTCTGACACAGCGGGTTGTATGACTCCGTTCTTGATTGTAGCCGTCGAGGGTCCTGCGGTAGGCTGTGTCTCACCGTCAACTTCTGCAGCAGCGATTCTAGCCGCTTGCTTCTCCTCTTTTCGTTTCTCCTTGGCCTCAGCTGCCTGTCGCCGCTGTTCAGCGATTTCGGCGAGTATTTGATCCTTGTAGGGAAAATTTGCGGGGATCCCAGGGTCTTTAGCCTTCTCTGGATCAAAAGAGAAAACTTCAGCACTACCCAAATTGTGAAGTAGGATTCTCGACGTACTGGACTTCCATTGTGGGTTTTTCTTAGCGTCTCTCTTTCGTTTCTTGCGGGTTTCGCGTGCCTTGTCCTTTATCCTCGCGCGTTGGTGGAGATTTGCTCGCTTGCTAGTCTCTGTAAACTCCCTTGAGCAAAATGCGCGGGGCAGTACGATTGAAAAACCATACTCTTTCGTATCCGTGGCATGATTCGTGGAGGGGAAACTCAGACCAAGACGGACTCGAGCCAAATCTCTCGATCAAAAACTTTGAACGATCGTTTCCCACGTTTGCTGCACCCGTCTCCTCCGTTCCGTCACCCACCGTCCGCCACCAGCGATGCTACCCACTCGGAACGCTATCACTCGAAACCTATGGTACGCTAGACGTTTTTTGACCCAGGTGGTACCATCTCCGGCGGAGAAAAAGACGATATATGCGCTGTCTACTCCGCCAGGGAGAGGTGGGATCGGCGTGATCCGCGTTTCGGGTCCGGACGCTCTCGACGTGTTTTCGCGGATGGTCCGGGTCGTTACAGGAGTTAGCGCGAAGGGGAAACAGAAGGAGTTGATACCAGAGCCATGGAAGATGCGGAGATGTAGCATTGTGCATCCTGAATCCCAGGAGGTATTGGATGAGGGGATGGCTGTCTTCTTCCAAGGTCCGTCGATTACGTTCGGTCAGCGTTGTGTTTTACTCTGAAGTGGATATCCAGCACCGCATTCCTTTACTGCTGAACATACCGTCGAGCTTCATACCCATTCTGGGCCGGCACTGCTTTCGTCCGTCCTGGCTTCGCTCGCCCTCTTCCCAAATCTGCGTCCTGCCCAGCCTGGAGAATTCACCAAACGCGCTCTCTTGAACGGACGGCTAGATCTGACACAAGTAGAAGGTATCAAAGACCTGATTGATGCAGAAACCGAGGAGCAGAGAAAATCCGCTGTCCGAGCTGTGGGGGTGGGTGAGGAAATCCTTCTCCTTAGTCTTTTTCGCGTAGCTTTACGCCACCTTCCTTACAGGGTCACGTTAAGCGTGAAATGGATAATCTCAGGAAAGACGTTATCAAATGTCTCGCGTTGCTCGAGGCTTTGATCGACTTTGGAGAAGGAGAGGACCTTGAGGAAGGTGTCTACGACCAAGGTTCGTCACTTTTGAACGGAGCTCTTATTACCTCTACAACATCTTGTTATAGCCGTCGAGAAGGCCCAGACTCTAGTTTGCACCATTGAATCTCACCTCGCAGATGCTCGAAGAGGCGAAATCGTTCGCTCCGGAATCAAACTCTCCATCTTCGGTCCTCCAAACGCGGGAAAGAGCAGCCTGCTTAACTTCCTATGTACGTATGTCACTATTGTGCTGTTGCCATGCAATGTTTATCATTACCCTCTGATAGCTCAAAGAGACGCTGCCATCGTCACCCCGATCCCTGGTACTACGAGAGACATCCTGTCCCTCTCGATTGACATTGGAGGCCTTCCAATCATCATCTCGGACACCGCAGGGCTCCGACACACCCAAGATGTGGTCGAGAATATCGGTATCGAGCGCGCCCAGCAAGCGTGAGTTTTGGCGTTGAAGTCTCGTTGAAAAACTCATGCTGGAGGTTGAGGTAGGGTGCAAACCTCGGACGTTAGACTCTGCGTTCTGTCACTTTCCGAGCTCCAGGGTGCATTTTCGACAATAGATCTCGCGGACGTAGCCCCAGAATACGTCAAACCTCTGCTCTCTCCGGAAAATACCTGCATCCTTCTGAACAAGTCTGACCTCGGGAAATCCAAAATACCGGAAACCATCACTTTTGCTGGAGAACCTCTACCGTTCTGGGTAGTGAGCCTTACCGAGGGGGCGGGAACTAAGTCGTTCTTGGATAACCTCCAACGTTACCTCAAAGACCGGTGCGTCCTCAGGCCATGAGTGCGACGCTAGGGCTAACTTTATGATCAGGTATGAGTTAGGGGCCGACTCGACTTCGACACCGCCTCTCATCACTCGCGGGAGACACAGAACGCATTTCATCGAGGCTCTGCGGTTCCTGCAAGCCTTTCTCGATAGCCGTAAGTCCCTCAACCACCCTACCACTTCGCTTTTGACGCGCGACTTGCACAGCCCGGGAAGAACCTGTTCTTGCAGCAGAAGAACTGCGCTACGCTGCGCAGGCAATCGCCAAGGTCACGGGTCGCATTGACGTTGAGAATGTTCTCGACATAGTTTTTAGTGAGTTCTGTATTGGAAAGTAGGGAGAATAAACACGTGGAGGATCATAGGATCCACTTGATGATAATCTCGACGTCCCGTAAGAAAAGCTTAAGTGCCAGAAATCTAATCGAGGAATGGTCTGTTTCAACCAATATAAGGAACGAAGGGGAAACTGTCAAAGTCTAAACAAGAAACCCAACTGGATTGGAAGAGAAACGATCAATTCATGCGGGGGGTAACAGGAGGAAAACACCTACGTCGTCTGCGGTCAAGCGACCCATAGCCTGGTCATCTGCGGACAAAGTGGCGTTGACCATAGCCATCTTCTTCTCTTGGAGTTGAATGATATGGCTCTCGATGCTATCTTCGATGACGATCTTGACGGCCTTCACCGGTCGGTGCTGGCCAAGGCGGTGAATACGGTCCATTGCCTCTGCGAATGTGATCTATAACGGTCGAGAAGGGGGGAAACGAGGATACTTACGATACTCAACGGCCGGATTCCACCAGGAATCCATCAAGAACACAGTGGATGCCTCAGTCAAATTAAGAGCGACACCACCGGCTTTCAAGCTAACCAAGAACACTGTGACATGTACATTGTTCACTGTTCTACACCGTTAGTGTGCCGTCTGATACTATTCCATCCGTTACACGTACTAAAATGTTGGATGGTAGCATCACGAGCCTGTGGGCTCATCGTTCCTTCGAGACGGCAGATCTAGGTCGTGTCAGTAAATAATAATAGGATGTATTCACACACAGCACCTGGAATCCAGCGTTCTGAAGGCGGAACGCGACTAAATCCAAGAAGTTGACAAATTGGCTGAACACGATGCTCTTCGTCGTCGCGTCCTTCTTGCGGAGGTTGTTTAGCTCTTCCATAAGCGCTTCGATTTTGGAGGATGAACGCCACTGGTCCAGATTGATTCGACCGATGATACCTTGGCGGGGTTTTGCGTTCTCTTCAAATTCAAGAGCGGGAGCCTCCAAATCAATCGTCAAGGGGACATGGCAAACAGGACATGTTGGCTAAAAACGGGGCATAAGTGTTTCTGAAATGAAACAAGTTATGAGTCCGGACCTCCTGTTCGATTCCAGCCTCGATGTATTGTTTAATGCATTCACGGTCAAAGACATGCCTACATTTTGACTGAATGGCATCCTCTGCAACGTCATTGCAAATGCGACAGATTGTCGCTTCTCCAATGTCTTCCGCGTCGATGTTTGTTTTGCTCTTGAGGACGAGATCGGGATGGCAAGCCATTTGCCTCATCCTGGTGAGACTACTATAGGTGAGCGCTCGAAGCCCAGAAGAGGGACGAGTTCTAACTTACAGACTGAAGATATTGGCGTAGTCTGAAGGGAGGTGAATCAGATCACTGTAACAATTCCTCCGACGGTAGACTTACTGTTTAACACACTCCCAGAATCTACGTAAGTACTGAACTGTCGCTTCGCATCAGAGAAAAGTGAAAGGTAAAGTTCCTTCTCTTCTGGGCTAAAGTAATCTCGCCGGACTACGACAGTCCTTGGTGGCAATCCTAGGTCGTCTGCCTTTTGGATCTACAGCCCAGATGAGCATCTTTCTAGGAATTTCCAACGACTGGCACTAACCTTGGTCCTACGCAGCATCATGCGGTCCAAGAGGATCTTCAGCTTCTTGAACGCGAGGTCTCCAGGCCCACCCATTCCATTCTTTTGAATCGGACCTAAAATCTCGTGGTTCCAGAGACAGACGTGCTTCATCGGGCTGTGACCACAGTCTGTGGACACGGGTCTCAAGCGGAATTCGTGGGAAGCAAAAAAAACAAGAGCATACCATCGCACTGTCTTTTGTCTGAAAACTTCCAATGCAGTGACTTGCAATCACAATTACGGCAGAAATAGTAAGAGAATGGATCCCCGCCAAGGAACCGAACCAGGCTGTACAACTCCCCCACTCGATTTTGGAGTGGCGTTCCGGAAAGGCACCATCGGTAACGAGTCTTCAGTTCAAAGGCGGCCTTCGCGGTACTGGTAGAACGTTCCTTGATGTTGTGGGCTTCGTCAAGCTATAACAATGTAAGTCAAGTTCGGAGACCAGTCTGATGCTAAACTAACGATGGTGCGATGCCACTGAATTTTGTGCAACGGGGATGCTTCCTTGACAATTTGACCCTTGCGTTTGAAGCCATGTTGCTGCTTTCTGAAGCAGGATTCCAGAACGGCGTAGGTAGAAAGCACGACGTCGTATTTGGTGATCTCCGTCGTGTTTGTGTTCCTGTTGCCACCGTGCCAGACAAGGACCTTCAAGCCTTCGGCATGAGATTCGATCTCGTGCTTCCATTGCATCAAGGCGACAGTCGGGCTAAGATCAGCGAGTTTCACTGAGGATGGACTGGAATCAGATACCAGTGCACTTACGCGACGACAAGATTAGGGCGTTCCTGCTCCGAGACTAGGAGGGATATCATCTGAATCGTCTTACCCATTCCCATCTCATCCTTCATTCGAAGGGGAGTAAGGAAGCGTGCTGTACAGCAATGAAAAACGTACTCACAGCCAGGATTCCGCCGGACCAAGGTCCACGCTCCTGTTTCTGCATCCAATGCAAACTTTCCTGCTGGAATGGTAAAAGAGTGACCCGCAAGTTCTTGGGCTGCTCTGCCTTCTCAGGGGTGACGATGGCAGTGGACTTCTTGAGATCTCCCCAGCAAGTCTTGAGTTCTGGATGGAAGAGTTGAAGTTGGGCTGTTGCCTTGTCACGCTGAGAGCAAAGGAACGATTATCAACTCAGGACGATCTGGGGCGGGCGATGAGGGGCCACACCAATGTCAATTTCCGTCCCAACTTCTTACGCATCCTGCGTTCTGCAGCCCTTGTGAGAGCACGTATCTGCTCGGAGTCAAGGCCCTTAGGTGGCGGTTTCGCGTCATCGTCCGAAGTTTCGAGGAGGCCGTCGCTTATGTCGGATTCTTCACTCTCAGGGCGTCTCCCCCGTTTGCGACGCGGTCCAGGGGGGCGGCGAGGTGGACCAGCGCCCTTCCTTCCCTTACTCCTGACGGTTGTGGCTTGCTTCTTCCGAGAAGCCTTCTTGCTGAAGGGGATTGAATCGTCTGAATCAGACGGATCTGTTGACTCCATCTCGAATTGTGTTCTGGTAGCCGATCTGCGACGCTTCGGTGTCCCGGAAGACGGACCCGCCTTCGAGGAGGAAGGGCGAAAGGAATTCCTGGGGGTTGCCGTGGACACTCTGAGTGAAACGTCGGATTCCTGATCTTGAGGGACGTCACTTTGAGAACTCTCTCCAGGAATGAAATCGTCGCCAGAATCATCTGAAGACTCGATGTGGAGTATATCTTCAAGGTCTTGGAATTCCAGTTCAGAATCGGGGACAATTTCGTCGTCGTCTAGGTCTGAACCAGGCGGCGGCAAAGGTCTCGCCATTGCACGCCCTTTCCCCTTGACGCCGGTAGTTGCCTAAAAAGAAATGAGGCGGCCAAGTTGACACAGCATTTCCTAGTAGTCATACCTTCCCCCTACCAAACACCTTTGAGACGGGGACTTCCACATACACCTGTTTGGCGGTGGCTCTGCGTTTTGTAGGTTTGGCTTTTCGGCTATTATCGCTATCCGAATCGATAGCCCGCTTCTTGGAACTCGTTGCCACCGAGAGTAGCGGCTTTGGGGAGTCGACGTCCATCTCACTGGCCGGAGTGGTGGGCATCGACGGCTTGCTAAAGGGGGAGGCATCGGCAGTCGAGGGTGACTCTGATTGCAAAGGCGAACGAAACCTTTTGCTTTTGCGAGGGGCCATCATCGGGTGCAAGGAAACAGGCAGGAAAGGGGATGGAGAGAAGGCAAGATGAAGACGGCGCGTCACGCTCATTAGTTGGAAACAAACAAGGACAAACAACAGCCACAGGCGTGTCAGTGAGTCATCCTTATCCCTGGTTGGGGACGCGACGCGACGCGACTGATTCCCGTCCCAAAGTTCAACGCCAAGGACCAAACAGGAGCAAACAAAGAATCCGAGGATGAGTCTGACGTTGGGTGTCCAAGGCCAACGGTAGCTTCAAACCTAGAAAGATTTCGAGATCCGATCCCAGATTTGCATTCAGAAGTCGTCCGTTACTTCTTTGGTACCATAGGGACCTATTGGGGAGAAGAGATGAGAGACGATGAGATGCCATCGCTGGGTTATCCCGGAGATTTAGAGCCACCCGCTTCCTTCACACTATAGTACGTGCGGCATCACTGCGGGCCATGTGCCAATTGACGTAGGGCCCATCACATTACAGCTGACATATCTCTAGACCTCAAAAGACGCATGGCTTCAACGTGTTCGAAGCTGCTCCATATAATGAACGCATAAATCTTCGCCCAGCTGTTTTCATCTTCTCTGTTCCCCACCCACGTCGCCAGATATGTTCGGTGTGTTGTCCTCTCAACACATAAAGCATCATTCGACTGAGCTGTGCTACGCAGGAACCTCTCCATTCTCCAGCGGTGCTCGGGCCACCAAGTTCCGGGATGACACTTTTGAAATGGGCTCCCGTTCGTTTTCTATGGACGGAACCTCCTCAAGCCATTCGTCCACAGTCGAAGGTCTGTTCCCCGGTTGAATAACGTGCACTGCACAATCACTCAATCACGAACTTTCCACCGTTTCGTAGATCCCCTAGGGTTGTCTGAGTTGCCGGTTCCGCGCATGACATTGCCAGAAGCCCTTCCTTCGACCCAGGTGCCGGCCACGCTTCCGATCGATGCCCCCGAGAATAAGAGCAAGTTCACCGGAACCGTTAGCTCTACTTCGAAGCGATCGCTCTCCTTCGTATCCCTATTTATGCGACCACGGAAGCCGAGGCAGTCGAGCACCAGCAGCCTTAGTTCTGCTGACTCGATTGGATATCAGCTCCTGTAATTTTTTTGTCTGCACATCCAAGCATGGTATTGGTGTCAGATTTCACATGTACGACTACTCTCGGATATTATTGTAATGAGACCTCCATGCAGAGGACTGTGAGTCTTAGACCCCGTCATTTAGTTGCAAGGTGTGGTCACAACGATGCCCGTGAACGGACTTGGAGGTGCCAAAAAAGGCGCCTTGATCAGCGCACCCTATCATCGGTCGGTCAGTTTAATCGCTGGGTGGGTTCCTCCACACGACCGCCATGCCGTCGCTCCCGAACGGGGCCCAAGGCGACCCGACCCTGTGTCCGACCCCGTTCACGAAACATGCTACCGTTCGTCTCCGAAAACCAACAGTCGGTCGATCACATTCCATCACATCGACTCTCTGAACCACCCAGACCAATCCTTCCGTAATCCCTCTGTTCCGCTCCTTCTGCCAAATCACGGAGGAACGTGTTACTAAACTTTGCTCTTCGGAGGATTCAGAACGGCATTGCATTTGCAGATGCTGAAGCTTTTGACACTCCCGTATGCAGCACGACTGATCCTGGTCTATGCTTCCCAGTCTTGATTCCGGAGTTGCAACTCGTTGCCAATGGAGACGGCCCCGGGAACGATTTCACATTCTCAGCGTTGTCTGTTTAGGCTTCCTCCATCGCGCGCCGCCTTGAATATCCAACAGCCGGAGTGAGCCAATAACCTTGAGCCTGGGACGTGCCAAGGCTTCTCGTTTTGATGTCAGCATCGACGTGTACCCGATATTCAGGACAGGCCCTGCCAGATCCTTTGGACCGATAACCCCCTATCTTCAAAATGTCTACGCTTTACGCTCGTGGTATTCCGGGCACCGAGGAACTAACTCGGATACTCCAGAATTTTCCGCAGTCAACTCCGAACCTCCGCTCGTCGCTGACGCTGCACTGTGCATACTTATTCCAAGTGGGATCCGACCATTGATCCGTTTAAATCATTGGTCCGCACACCGAAATATCCCTCGTTACTCAACGTTACCCTTTACCCCTCGATTCTCAGCCTCAGGACTCTCACGGGAACATGCGAAAACAGTGGGGTTGCAGCGGTGACACCTAGCATGAGTAGATAATCGCGTTGATAGGTAAGGGGGAAAGGTGATTCACGAATCACTTTATAAACCACCTGGACTAGATTGCCCGCGGAACACCGAGTCGTGCCGACATAGAACTACGCACGTTCACCTTGTGCGTCCAAGTGTATCGGACACTTCTGTACGCAGTACGACTGATGCTGGTGTATGTTTCGCAGTCTTGGTTCCGGAGTTGCAACTCGTTGCCAATGGAGACGACCCCAGTGGGAACGGTTTCGCATGATCGGTGGCGTCTGCCATTAGGCTTCCTCCATGGCGCGCCGCGTCGATGATCCGTTCTTGGTTCTTTGACTCGTAAAAAAATTACAGCGCAGTTTTGCTCACGCCGCAGCCTGATCTACCCCCACTCATCCGTTAACGACCCACTCAGTTGTCAAGGTATGGACGACTACCTTGTGCGCAGCGATCGCCTTTCAAGGTGTCCTGGACACCGCTGCGACACAGTTGGTTTACTGCGAAGGAGTGCCCTGGCTCTAGTTTTGCGAAAGTTTAAATGAGACGGCGTTCGGAGCTGTATACCTCCCCAACTAGAAACATCACTCTTCAGCAGACGAAGGCAAACAGCTCAAAGAAAGTTCAATATGGAAGAAGATATTGCAGCCCTCGTGTGTACTGCTCGGTTTGACTCTACTCGGTTCGACTCACGGCCCTCTCAGGTCATTGACAATGGTTCCGGAATGTGCAAAGCTGGCTGTAAGTGTGCCTTTACTCTACGGCGGTGCTGGATTTTCTCTTACCTATTAATATAGTCGCAGGTCGTACTCATCTTAATCTCACCACGTTATATTGGCTAATCGTCACGTTCAGGCGATGATGCTCCCCGTGCTGTGTTCCCGTAAGTCACTTCTACCATCGCCCGCAAGACCAACAAACTGAAACGATACCAGGTCCATCGTTGGTCGTGCACGCCATCCCGGTGTCATGGTAGGCATGGCCAACAAGGATGCCTACGTTGGGTATGTTTCCACGTCGACCAGGTAGTCCTACCCGCTAATTTCCGATAAAGCGACGAGGCCCAGGCCAAGCGCGGTGTATTGACTCTCAAGTATCCCATCGAGCATGGTATCGTAACCAACTGGGATGATATGGAAAAGATCTGGCACCACACCTTCTACAACGAACTTCGTGTCGCTCCGGAGGAGCATCCCGTCCTTCTCACCGAAGCTCCTATGAACCCCAAGTCCAACAGGGAGAAGATGACCCAGATCATGTTTGAGACCTTCAACGTACCCGCGTTCTATGTCTCCATTCAGGCAGTTTTGTCCCTCTATGCCTCTGGTCGCACCACTGGCGTTGTTTTCGATTCCGGTGATGGCGTTTCTCACGTTGTTCCGATTTACGAGGGATTCTCTTTGCCCCATTCCATCCAGCGCTTGGACATTGCTGGCCGTGATCTGACCGGCGCCCTGGTCAAACAGCTCGGAGAGCGTGGGTACTCGTTCCGCACCACCGCTGAGCGAGAAATCGTCAGGGATATCAAGGAGAAGTTGTGCTACGTCGCGTATGATTTTGAGAAGGAGCTCAATACCGCCATGCGTTCATCTTCCATCGAGACCAGCTACGAACTCCCGGATGGACAGGTTCTTACCATTGGCAACGAACGGTAAGTGTTTTCGGAACTTCTCCGTAGGGGTCGGACTGATCACTCTCCTTAGCTTCCGTGCTCCCGAGGTTCTCTTCCAGCCCAGCATGCTCGGACTTGAAGCTCATGGTATCCACGAGACTGTGTGCGTATGATAGACTCCTTCGTGTCCTCCTTCTATACTAATGTGCTCCGCAGTTTCAATTCAATCATGAAGTGCGACATCGACATTCGCCGTGACCTCTACGGGAATATCGTCATGTCTGGTGGCACAACCATGTTCCCAGGAATTGCGGATCGCATGAGTAAGGAAATGATGACCCTCGCGCCGAGCAACATGAAGGTAGCGTTCCGCTCGGCGACCTTGTTCACGGTTGTTCTGACATGCAACCCAGGTTAAGGTCGTTGCTCCTCCCGAGAGGAAGTACAGCGTCTGGATTGGTGGATCCATCTTGGCATCGCTCAGTACCTTCCAGAACCTCTGGTGCACCAAGCAGGAGTACGATGAGTCCGGTCCTTCTATCGTCCACCGTAGTGAGTACTGCCGGTCCATCGATTTCCCTGACCACGAGGTATCTGATGCGTAACCCAACAGAGTGTTTCTAGATCCAGTTGTCATGTTTCCGGATCAGTGGAAGTCGGGTCGGTAGGCGAGAGCGTGGAACCTGGGTTTTCTGGTTTCGCTTTCACAATCCTCGGCCTACTCCATGTTATTGGAATATCTCTACGTTGTTCTTTGACTAGTTTATGACATTAATGTGACCCTTTTGGACACGTCTGATCATTTGACGTGTTCCTTCCACCATATCCCGGTCTGAAACATGAACTTAAGAGAACTCCGCATGTATCCCTGCTTGTGTTATAGTCCGCGGCGATGGCGGTCCGCCGATAACGGCGGGAGGGTCTCGATCAAAAGTCCTGAGTTTGAGATCAGCAGTTGTTAGTTGTTTCTGCTCGCCATCTCCCCCTCTAGCACGACGCACCCGTTCCATACGCAAAGTATGACTTCAATAATTGCGCCGACCACCCAGACCACCCCAGCTGCTTTGCCGCCTTCGGTGTTTACCCTACCCCAGACCGCCCAACTGGAGGCACTTTACACGATCATCAGAGACAAGGAGACAAGTAGGGGGGATTTTCTCTTCTACTCTGACCGTATCATTAGACTACTTGTCGAGGAGGGCTTGAATCACCTTCCGGTCGTAAAGAAGGTCGTTGAGACTCCTACGGTAAGTGAGCCCGAGTCGTGGATGGGCTAGTAGGGCTTGGTACATGACATCTGGTGCTGAGCTGGGCTGGTGATGACGCAGGGGGCGACTTATGAAGGTGTGGGGTTCGAAGGAAAGATCTGCGGTGTCTCGATCCTAAGGGCAGGGGAGGTGAGCACGATCCTTGCCATCTCGCTGTAATTTCATCGGCGCTTAAATGCCAGCCCGCAGGCCATGGAGGCTGGCCTCAGAGAGGTTTGTAGGAGTGTACGGATTGGTAAGATCCTGATCCAGCGGGTACGTACGGTTTTGTTTTATGTTCCTTACAAAAAAGGGTTAAACCGGCACTTAGGACGAAGAGACAGCTCTTCCAAAACTCTTCTATTCTAAAGTGGGTCTGTGCACCCACCGAGGCGGCGCGACCTGACGTGGTTCCGCCACAGTTCCCTCAGGACATTGCTAACCGTTACGTGCTTTTGCTTGATCCCATGCTCGGTACGCTGGACACTTCCCGAAAGATGTCCGGGTCTCCTGAACCTTCTCTCAGCCACTGGGGGATCCGCGATAAAGGCCGTCGAGGTGCTCATGGAACATGGTGTTCCCGAAGAGCGGATAATCTTCATCAACCTCGCAAGTTAATTGCCGCCACACTTGCACACCCTTCGCTTAGCTTGACTTGGTTAGATCTCCGCCCCGGAGGGCCTCAGAACTTTCTGTACCAAGTTCCCTCAACTGCGTGTGGTACGTCGTCATCAACTCGTACGAAAGTTTTATTGACCGTACTGCATCGGGTAGATAACTGGCTGGATTGATAAGGGCTTGAACGAGAAGGCGTACATTATCCCCGGCTTAGGAGACTTTGGGGAGCGCAGGTGGGTTGCACGAGGATCGCGCACCGATCAACTTTGACTGATTCGCGTTCCCCTGCCTCAGGTACTGTGTGTGAACGTGTTGTCTGGCTGGTGTCTCGTAGCATGTATACTTGATTTTCTAGAGGTGTATTAGGTTCTCGTGGAAAATATTCACGCCGTTACAAATTCCTAGTGTGATCCGAGCAACGGGAAAGGGGAACTGCGCTCCGTCCATACGCCCACCCCTCTGGCTGGCGAAATCAACGCACACCATCGGACATCTCTCTCCGCAATCCGCCAGCCACTATCCCACTGGGACCACGGTATACATCGTGCAAGAGTCGTTGAGAGTAATGTCAGGACACAGAGTATCCCCGTCAATTACCAAACAGCGCCGGCGTTCAGGATCTCTCACCCAGCGCAAGAGACCATTATCATTGTCAACTCCAGATCTAATCCCTCGTCCTAAATCCACCCCTGCGAACGAACTTCCGAGATTGAGCCAACAAAATACGACTGACGATGGTGTTGAAAGCATGGACCACGGGCTGGACGTCGAAGAGGAGGTAGCTGACGAGGAGATGGCCGCAGAGGAATCTGTGGTATCCGACTCTTCCGGAGACGCTTCCTCAACCAATTCTTTAACCCACCCCAAAACCTCAAAAAAATCCGTCCCGAACGTGCCACCGGAACGGAGACCGACGAAACCCTTGCCAAGGAAAATTTTGCACACATCTACCCCCATGCAGTACATAGATAACCCGCATATGCTGCCAGTGCAACACCATGTCGCAAAATCATCCCCGACCAAAAACCAACGCAAGCTGTTCGTGATCCTCGAGCGAGCTTGTCTAGAGGCGTATCGGATAAGCTCCAACAAGAAGGGCGGGAAGAACGGAGAGGGTGATGTCAAGTATGCCTTGTTGAACTGCGATGATCATCAAGGGATTTTGGCAAAGACCGGGAGGGACATAGCGGACGCTAGGCCAGATATTACGCATCAAGTACGTTCAATTCGCATCCGCTGCCTATTCCTACGAGGATGAGTGACCGATGCCCCCTTTCGATCCATAGTGCTTGCTCACTCTTCTCGATTCGCCGCTAAACAAAGCTGGCCTGCTTCAAGTGTACATTAGGACGGCCAAGGGCGTGCTAATCGAGGTGAACCCTCATGTACGGATACCGCGGACTTTCAAGCGTTTTAGCGGATTGATGGGTACAAAATTTCGCTGCATGTGGAGGAGTACACTGATGCCCGTCTAGTCCAGCTGCTACACAAGCTTTCTATCCGTGGCGTAAATGGGCCAGAAAAGCTCCTGAAAGTCATCAAGGTAAGTTTTTTTTTACCAACCGGCACGGATTCCCGGTTGACAGCGTTCAGAACCCAGTTGGGGATCACCTGCCAGCGAACGCATACAAAATCGGTGTGTAGAAGACGTTTGGACTGTGTGTGTGGCTGACTTCGAAGTCATACAGCTCTCTCTGGTGATGCGCCAACTGTGAAACTTACAAACTATCTGACTAGGATTCCGCATAATGGACCGATTGCCATCTTCGTCGGTGCTATGGCGAGGGGGAGTGATGACTTCGCCGATGGTATTGTCGACGAAAAACTCAGTATAAGCAATTATCCATTAAGTGCTTCTGTCGCATGTGGCAAGGTAAGCTTACGCTCTACTTTATGGGCTCGTTGAAGTTAACGATCCTCAGTTTTGCTGCGCATTGGAAGATCTGTGGGACATCGTGTAACCTGGGTTATTGCCCGATCCGTAATCTTTCCACTCGATAGCGCTTGTGTCTGTCTTATTTGTACAAATATTTGCTGGGGATTTTTGTACTGCGTCCTGATGAATGTAATTCCTGCAGTGTTTTCTGCGGACTGTGCCTCGGTGACGGTTGACGATCGTGCGATCAGTGACCTTTCCACCACACTCCACCAGAATCAGCCACCTCCTTGTCATCCCCTCCCTCCTCGTCATCGTTGCCATGGCTGATACCCAGCAAGCCGCAAGTGCCAGTCCCATGCCTCCTGGTGTCACGGATCCCAACTACAAGCCCCTGCCTGGTAGGCTCGGCAACCTCACCATCCCTCAGCAGCATGCCCTTGACAGCCTCAAGAAACAGCTGAAGGAGGAAGGCCATTTCGTCGAAGAGAGAATGGACGATGCTACCCTCCTCAGGTTGGCCGGATCTCTTTTTTCGCTGTCAGATCCCCCCGACCCTAACGTGGTGCCACCTGACAGATTCTTGCGGGCCCGTAAGTTTGATCTCGCGAAAGCCAAGGAGATGCTTTTGAGTGCCGAACAATGGAGGAAGGATTTTGGTATAGAAGAAATTATGGGGTGCGCGCATTCTTCTGAATGTTTGTCCGCAAATCTTTAACCCTGTTTATCACCCAGCAACTTCGACTTCAAGGAGAAGGCCGAAGTCGACAAGTACTACCCGCAGTTTTATCATAAAACAGACAAGGTATGCTTTTTGTCAACTCGTCAGTAATGTGAACTGACATAATCGCGGATACCCAGGACGGTCGACCGATATATGTGGAGAGGCTGGGTCTCCTTGACATCAAGGCACTCTACGCCGTCACCACACCAGAGCGTCAACTCAAGCGATTGGTGTACGAATACGAAAAGTTCATCATTGATCGTCTTCCCGCTTGCTCCAAGGCCGTCGGTCACCCTGTAGAAACATCCTGCACGATCCTCGACCTTCACAACGTCTCGATTACCAACTTCTACCGTGTCAAGGACTATGTGATGCAGACGGCATCTATTGGTCAGGACCGTTATCCCGAATGCATGGGCAAGTTCTACATCATCAACGCTCCTTGGGCGTTTTCTGCGGTGTGGAGTGTCATTAAGCCATGGCTGGACGAGGTTACCGTGGCCAAGATCGACATATTGGGCGCCTCTTATAAGGATGCCTTGCTGAAGCAGATTGACGAGGAGAACCTTCCTGGTGTATTTGGTGGGAAGTGCGATTGCGCAGGTGGATGTTCGATGAGCGATGCTGGCCCATGGAATCCCAACGACGAGCTTAAGGGAAAGATTTAGTAAAGGGTTTTATATGTTGTAGCTTCAGACCCTCGTCCGTTCTTTTTGGTGCTCCTTCCCTCATAAACGGGTAGTTATAAGTTACATGTAAATAGAGTCGGAAATTCTCTTCCGAATATCCAGATTTCTTGGACGCTATTTGCCAAGTAACAAGATGGTCAACTTACGAAGATGAGTGATCGTGGAAATGCTCCTCACGTGAACATTTCATGACAATGAGTTCCCTGACGCGACGCGCCGGCAACTAAACCACAAAACCATAACCCCCATACGCTATTGCGAAACCACCACCTGTCCTCATGCGCTATGTCTACCGCCCCTAAGCGCGTAACACGATTACAGAGCAAACGGAAGGTACTGCCGTCGTCGCTCCCAAGCGTGTTTATTAGAGAGTGCTAATGACACCCTAGGTTGTAGCTTCTTCGCAAACCACTATCACTGAGGCATTCGCCAAGAAACGCAACCCCGCAGAACCACAAACTACGGATACCTACGAGCCACCGCAACCCGCTGAGCCTGTGATCGAAGTAGTTTCCTCTGCTCCTGTGACGCCTGCACCAGTTCCAGAGCCAGAGTTGGTACCGGACGTTGATATTGAAGAGGAACCACGTCCTACCACCACCAAGGTTGCCGGAACGAAACAATCTGATGGCTGTGAGTTGTAAATATCCGCTCTAGGTGTGCGATCTTGTGAACTCGCGTTTGTCAGCCAAACCCGCAAAAGTGTTCCCTCTATTTAGCCGGTCTAAACCTCCAGTTACGACACAACCACCTCTAGAGGACACAACCTCAACATATCCATCTCCACAACCTATCGATTTTGCGAGATCCGACGAGACCTTTCTCCAGGCTCTAGAGGCGTCGAAACCCCCACCTACGAAATCTCAGATCAAGAAATGGAAATCCGCACCATCTACCAACGACAAGTCAAGCGGTCTCAGCGCTGAAGATCCAATTGTCTTGGACGATTCTCCTACGAGAACGAGATCTTTGCCTATCAAAACGAAACTCTTTGACTCCCGGACTCCGTTCAGGTTAAAGAATAAGAAGGGGTTCGGGTCTTTGGACGCACCACTGCCTAATGGAGAGGCCCAACATGTTCGAGGTCCACAAACTGCGTTCGGTGAGAACAACACGAATAACCCATTCCAGCGAAGGACCAGGGATCATATCACCTCGACAAACGCCGGAGAACCTTCGACCTCCTCCTTGGTTGGAATCATCGCCTATTCGCAATATCCCAAAATTCCCTCTGATCGATGTCCCACCCCTCCCCCACCCTCATTCGAAATTCCAGCCGAGTACCTAAACCAACACCCCGTCTTCCAAATATTTTCCGAGACCGCTGATCCGGCGGACGTGGGGCAACCTACCACAGACCTTTGGGTGGACAAATGGGCTCCATATCTGGCGGAACACGTTCTGGGTAACGAGGGGCATGCCCTTTACCTGAGAGATTGGCTCAAAGCCTCCGAGATCAACTCTTTCTCTGGTTCAGTTAACCCTTCCGCCGCCTCCACTCCTGCGACCGCCTCGCAACCAAAGAGGAAACCGCCTACAAAGCGGGGTACGAAGCGACCGAGGATCCGTCGAGAGGTTGGAAGTAAGAGGGTCAAGAAACGGCGGCGGAGGGAAGATGACTGGATCGTCGAGGATGACCGCATGTCACTCTCCGAGTCGTCAGAGCCGGAAAGTCACCCTCTGGACGACTTCTTGGACGACGCACTATCTTCTGACGCGCCGGTTTTCGAGGAGTTCCCACTCGAAGCAGAGGTCCCTATCATCGACCTCCCTCCACTTACTTACGATCGGCCCAACGCTTTCGACATGTCGAACACCATCATCTTATGCGGTCCTTCAGGCAGCGGGAAGACAGCCGCGGTCTATGCATGCGCAGCAGAGCTGGACTGGGAAGTGTTCGAAGTCCATCCCGGGATTGGAAAACGGAGTGGTGCTACTTTGGACAACCTGATCGGACAAGTAGGAAGGAATCACCTGGTTACGAAGCAAGGAGGGAGGCATTTATCACCGGCACTTCAGAAGGACAATGCCCTGACTCGGTTCTTGGGTGTGGACAGTGCCCAGATCCCCGCGGAACCGGGTTTTATGGATGGGTCCTCTGACGGCACCGACATCCCGGATATCGGAGGCATTGAGATCGTCTCGGATGATGGGTTTGGTGTCCCTGCTCCGCCTCCGCAAGATGACCCCCCGCCCGTTGTCGAAATCCCTCAGAAGTTAAAGACGCAGGCGAAACAATCATTGATCCTCCTTGAGGAAGTCGACATTTTATATAGGGACGATGTCAATTTCTGGCCAACGGTTATTAACATAATACGCGATTGTCGACGGCCAGTTGTACTAACTTGTAATGGTACGTGGCGGCCAAGCTTATTCTTCGGGTGTATTTCCGAGCTCGCACACCAGATATCAACCTCCTCCCGTTGAATCAATTACCCGTTCAGAAAATCCTACCCTTCACCCGACCCCCTACTCCCGTCGCCATCGCATATCTCTCTGCCATCTGTCGAGCCGAGGGTATTCGACCGAATGAATGTTTCTTCTCCACGCTGGGGACTGGGTCAGCCATTGACCTGAGACGATACATCAATCAATGTCAACTTGAAAAGTCACTTCGATTTTTCGGAGTCACCAACCCTCAAGAAACGACTCGGAGCCACTGGGAAGATGTCCTCGAGGAACGTTCCCACTTTCCTCGGTGGATATTAAAGCCTCGCGATGAATCGCAGCACAAAGCGCTGTTCCATTGCCTCGCAAAGCACACAGATAATGTATCCTACCTTGATTCCCGCTTAGTCTTGCGCGTGGATACGGTAAGTGAATTGTTGAAATTTGGTTATCTGCACCTGCTGAAGGCTGTTGCGCCGCTCTGTGGTATAGGATCGGTCAAACCTAACGTCGGCGGACGACGAGCTTGGGTACAGGATTCTTCCAACCGGCGACTTGACCCCTCCAGAATTCACCCACTGTCATCATGACATCGAATTTGCCGAAGAGATCCTGTCATTGACGTCACGTTTGTCTAATCATACACTCTCGCAATTGGATATCTTGGCCACGAGTCCGGAAGTTTGTGGAGAGTCCATCCCCGGGATGGAATCCGCTCTCGAAAGCGTTCAATTGGACATGGCGTCGTCGAACCATAGGTTATGGATGAACCAACTGGCCAGCGATTTATCGGTGATTCCTCCGTTCAATCAACGGCTGTTTTTGGAGTATGAAAGCGTGGTACGGGAGATGGTTTTTGCGGACGATTACGTTGAGGCGAGCATCGCTGCCGCCCAGGAGGCTGAAGCCGCCCAGAACGGACAGTCTGGTAGGCAGACGAGGAACAGCCAAAAGTTGAAGGCTGGATTCTACAGGTATCTGGACCTTGAACCGTATCGGAAGGAATGGTTGGTCGGGAGAGCGTTTGGTGGACGGACGGTGTGAATGGCCATTGGACAGTATGTATCAATTGACGTTACGTTCGAGGGCGTGGCCCGATGCCACGTTCAATAAATTGATCATAGTAGGATTTTAGTGAGTTTCGGGGGGAACATAAGGTGAACTCGAGGGGGACATGTCGCACCCTTACAATTGAACCTGCCACGCGCTGTGCTGCCTCCTGCAGGAAGCCTTGCCATGGAGGTGAGATTTGACCCGAGGGCGGCTTCAAAGCGCGATCAGGCGGTCGATCTGCACATTCCTGGTTCAAATAGCGGATCCGAACAGACGGATGGCTTTAGCACAAAAGCATCGAGGCTTCCGCCTGTAATATTACTCGCGCCTCTCCAACTCTTACAAAGTCACCGTCTAGGGTCAATTACCGACCCAGAGCTTCACGTAGCCCCTAGCTCACCACTCCTACGTCCACCAGAGTCAATCTTGGGAGATCTGCATACCAGTCCTCTGGTCCCCACGTTTCCGCACGATCTCTCAGAAGGATCCGTAACGATGGCCACTTCTGCGATTGCCGCCTCCTCCAACAGCGTCGCCAACACGAAATCGCGGAACAAGAGGGGTTTGAAGCAGGCTGAGGATGCAGGTGAGCACTCCAAACGTGTAATTGTTTACCCTAGAAGGAGCACGCAGCTGATTTTGAGGTTGAACGACACAGCCTTCACTCCGACAATCGACACGGATGATCCTCACAAACCGCCAAAGCCTGTCGCTGGCAAGAAACGAAAGCATCCTGGCTCTGAACCACCCCAGCACATTGACCCAAAGCTTGTGATGGATGAAGAGGAGCGAAAGCCGAAGAAACGGATGTCTGGTCTGCCCGCGGGAGGGGGACCGGAGGAGCCGGAGGGAGACCGGCCGGGTGGAGACACGTGGCCGACGCAAGGTTCGACGAATTTGGAAAGCAGCACTCAACCGATGGACACCGACGAAACCATCGGGGCTCCCCTTCCTCATCCTACGTTCGATCCCCCTCAGCCTGCTACGATGCAGATCATGCCTTCCGTGGCGTTCACGCAGAACGGTGGTGCCCAGTCGGCGGAGCCCCAATTACTTCCCTCTTCGGCAGGTCCCACGAGGTCTTTACGCTCACGTTCGCGTCCGCCGTCGCGTGGCGTTGGTCAGCAACTGAGAGCAGCAGTTGATCAGGCAACTTTAAGCGATCAAGCTGGCCAAACATCTTCCAACCCTGACGATGACCTCTCCGCGCAAACAAAAGAGAACGGGTCCGCGAGGCCTACGCCTTACTCTCGCTCTCCGGAACTCCGGGTTTCACATAAATTGGCGGAACGAAAACGACGAAAGGAGATGAAGGATCTCTTCGACGAGTTGAGGGACCACCTACCCCAGGATCGAGGCATGAAGGCTAGTAAATGGGAGATCCTCAGCAAAGGTGCGTGAAACCTACCTGCCTTGGGCTCGTTGTCTTCCATGTGTTGCTGATCTTCGCTTCTTATACACAGCCATTGATTTCATCGCGCATATGAAGCAGTCACACACAGATATGTCAAGGGAAATAGAAATGCTGAGGCATGAGGTGGAAAGCTTCCGACAAGGCATCCCATTCCACCCTGGTGGTCCTCCACACCCAGTGATGTACGGCCAACACGTCGTCCCAGCGTTCCCTGGGATGCACCAGGGTCCTCCGCCATCGCACCCAGGTGCACCACCGGCACCTGGTCATCCGCCCGTTTCCGAGGGCGAAACCGCACAACCTTCTTTCCCTTCTGGAGACGGACAGAACACAAACGGGGTGGTCACCAGCAGGACGGGAACACCCTCATCTTGATTCGCTCTCCATCTCTATTCGTTTGCTATCGCCCTCCCTCCATTGTATCGTTATATTAGTTGTGAATTTTCTAGTTCCTGGGGTCTGGGTCACTTGCTCATGTTTATAATTCCGGCGTACAGGTTCTCAGCTATTAGGTCTCTCTCTCTACTTAGCCCTCATCCTATTTGACCCATCCTTGTTATTTCTCCATTTTTCTTCTTATCCTTCTGTTGTCTATCTTATCCAGCACGATTGCCACCGAGTTTTGATTATTTCTAAGAGTCAATTGGAATCGACGTGCTATACTGTAATTGTGTTCCGAATAAATGTCTGACGCCAAGCTGCTGCGGCTACTGCAGTGCAGTGTAATCGAGGCGCGTTCAACCTCTCTTCCCCTACGCTTATCGTCTTCATCCTCCGGTTGTCGACGAACACGGCGCCGACCACACCGGCCACGACGACGTAACACTTTGTGAACCACGAACGTGGAACAAAGGGTTTTCTCCCCAGGCCCATCCCATCGTTATTGTTCCTCGTTCACTCGCTGGAACTCCAAGACCTAACAATCTTACCACCTCCCCTCACCATCCCCCTCGGTCTCAACTCCTTCCACTCTTTCTTTCCCAGTCATGGATAGTCAATCCCCAGCGGAAACTTCGACCGCAAACAAGCCAAAACCGAACGGCACGCCCGTGAACGGTGCACCCTCGGTTCCGCAAAAGACCAGTCAACCACCGATTCCGGCCAGATTCTCAAATGCCCCTCTATTTCATACTCGAAAAAAGGATAAAGATCGTTTTCTAAAGCGGTCTGCTACGCCTACATCCACTTCCACCCCATCTCCACCCCATCCGAACGGCGTGGACGGTTCGAGACCCTCGCCAAACCCCAGACCCCGACCGCGTAAACCGCCGCAACTGAAAGTCAAGAAGGAGGAGGAGGAGGGAGAGGACCCGAATGGACCGTTTAGTGGCGAGTTCCAGGAGTTCAGACTCATGTCTTCGAACCTCAACGGATGGAAATACGACGTGATGAAGTTCGAGTCTCGACGACCGGTAGAGCTCGAGGAGTGGCAACACCCGATCAAGTTGAACCGAAAGGAACCCAAACGCGAGCCCGAGTCGAGAGATGGACCTGGGGTGGGTCTGCCTCTCGCTGTCGCGCAGATGTTGGGCCCGGATGGGAAGCAGGTGATTGGTGCTGACGGGAAGATTGTTATGGTGGATGCAGATGGGAAACCGATACACGGCGAACGCGCCTCTGGAGCTTCCGCTGCGAAACCAAAGGAGAAAGGGCCGGGGAGAAAGAAACCCCAGAAGAAGACAAAACAAGTATTTTTGGTGCCCGAGACGACGAGGCAGCTGAGGAGGGAAGAGAGGTATCCGTGGATCATGGAGGACGCTATCGGCTCGCAGACATGGGTCGGGATGTTGGACGATGTGCACAAGGCGGACACTCACGCGATGTTCCTGCCTACGGCGGATAACGTGTTCAAGTTTGTCCCTCCTCATCGGTGGTATAGGTTCCACAAGAGACCGAACTACCAAATTCCCAGTCTGGAGGAGGCGGAGAAGTTGGTGAGCACACAAACACGTTGTCACTTGAAGAGTACTCTGACGCTATCTACTAGATGGCCGCATACCAAAAACATCGACATCCCGAGCGTTTGTTCGCTGCACGCACTGGACGTGGGACGCCAGGTGCCCAAGATCCGAACTCATCTGCGGTGAAAGTCGAGGACAACGCGAATCCGCATATTATCCAGACAGCATCGCTCGTTTACGAATATGGCCAGAGCACGGGTCCAGGCGGGCGTGAATTGCGAACCGTCAATAAGGGCTCACTATTTGGAGATGACGACGATGACGAGGACTCGAAATACGCGAACCGACGGAGAGAGAGGGAACTTGGCGGTGAGGGAGATGCCGATGAGCTGGATTTTGAGGAAGACTTCGCGGATGATGACGAGAAGTATCCGGAGGACAACCAGGATGAAGAGGCCAAGGAATTAGAGGTGCTTTTTCTTGACCGCTGTTCTTTCGTGTTTCTGATGCCAAAGAACACAGGAGCGAATAAAGAAGGAATACCGGAAAGCCAAGGCAGTCGCGGACGATGACTTGCATGAAGATACCGACGATGAAGACGAGCAGAAACTCTCTGGGGCTGGTAAGCAGATGCGGAAGATGCTGAAGAAGAACGACAAGAGCGGGCAGTACGACGATAGTGACGAAGACAAGAATCCGTATGCCAGCTCGGTCTGTCATAGGTCAAGTTTCCGTTTTTGGGAAGTGCTCACCTATATGCGAATAGGAGGAGGAGGAGGACGAACCTGATCCGTCCCAAACGTATACGGGACCTGCAATCCAGGCACCGCCCCCTCGGCCGGGGTCACAGCAGCCAACTACACCGAGCAATGGTGCCGCCAACCAGCCAAACGTTCAGGTAAAGGCATCACTACCGGGAGGTTCGGGGTCGCGACCGACTTCACCTGTACCGACACAGAGCGGTCACTCGTTGGTTGCGAAGCGAGCTACGAGTCCCAAGGTCCCGCGAGATCAGTCCAAGACTGGGCGTGCCGGGAGTCCTCTGGCGCAGTCGCCTACTACTTCAGGAAGTCCGACGAGCGCGACGAAAGTGAATTCACACAAACGAAAAGCCGAGGAAGCCGGCTCGACAGGAAATGCGAATGGAACGGCGAGTGGGACTGCGCCGAAGAAGCGGAGGAAGGCCACCGTCGATGGGGAGCTCGAGGATAGTATGGTGATCGATTGGTTGCGAAACAGTCCCAGCGCGTCTACGCGGGATTGTATCCAATACTTCACACCCTATCTGACGGACGAGGCCAAGAAGGTCAAATTCACCTCGTTGATCAAAGAGGTTGCGCAACTGAAGGGTGGTGTACTCGTGTTGAGGAATCAGTACAAGTGACAAGTGAATAGGACGGTATTGATGCCTTTTTTTTGTTTTTTTTGTAGAATTTTATATTTTATAAATCCTGCTTTAATGATTGCCGATAATGATGCCGTTAATCAGGGAAGGTAAT
>Ga0307514_10001226_pt1 | contig 33945 bp, 43 predicted proteins | sample 16_EM_MG_FD_203088 | JGI IMG/M metagenome (GOLD analysis project Ga0307514, IMG submission 203088) | Populus trichocarpa ectomycorrhiza microbial communities from riparian zone in the Pacific Northwest, United States - 16_EM | ecosystem: Host-associated > Plants > Roots > Unclassified | place... | reverse complement strand
GAACCTCGAGTACTTTCAAACGTCAAAAGTGCTCTCCCGGAGACAGGCTAGGTGGGCGGAGATCCTTTCTGCATACGATTTCGTCATCGAGCACCTGGAAGGCAGCAAGAACCCGGCAGACGGACCCTCTAGAAGACCTGATTATGAGATCGGATATGAAAGACCTACCGCACGACTATTGGCTACTTTGACAGCGAGCACTGTGGAACCTTACAACAATCTCCTACCGACAATCAAGGCAGCCCAAGCTACCGACTCACTGGCCGTCGACGTAAACGAGAAGATAGTAGATATACCAATGGTCGGTATCCCTGATCTGTCGGAGAGCGGTGGACAAGATGGACCTACGGACCCAGGGGACAGTCGGTGGAGTGTCATCTCAGGAGCTCTGACCTACGAAGAGAGGATATACATGCCGGCAGACAATGCTCTGCGCAGCAATGTGATAAATCTTTTCCATGACAACCCGGAATGCGGTCATTTTGGAGCTCTTTGAACTGCTGAACTCGTATCTAGAGATTTCTATTGGCCGTCGATGGACGCCACAATTCGAAAGTACGTTGCTGGCTGCGAAGTATGCCACCGAATTAAGGCACCACGCCATGCATGCCACGGGATCAACATGCCGCTGCCACCACCTTTTCGACCTTGGGAAGGAGTTACCATGGATTTCGTCACCGACCTGCCCGAGTCGACGGCATCGGGATTTACTGGGATTTTGGTAGTCGTCGACCGATTGACCAAGATGGCGATTTACCTTCCCTGCCGGAAAGATATCGACTCACCGGAGCTGGCCCGGATGTTCTTCGAGCATGTGATCTGCAAACATGGCGTACCGGATGATATCATCACCGATCGTGGCACGCAATTCACCAGCCAATTTTGGACCCGAGTTTGCTCCCATATGAGTATCGACCACCGACTATCGACGGCATTCCACCCGCAGACAGATGGGCAAACGGAACGTCAAAATCAGACCATGGAACAATACCTTCGAGCCTTCTGCAACTATGAACAGGACAACTGGGTTGAGCTCTTACCACTGGCGGAATTCGCGTACAACAACTCAGTGCATGCTTCGACAAGGATGACTCCATTCTGAGCCATGTACCACCGGCATCCCAAGATGCAATTCAGAGCACCGAAAGCTCCAGCCAACCTCAAATTGGAGATCCAAGCCGATGCGGTGCTCGAGGGATTGGAAGAGACTCACCGAATCCTGCGAGAGAATATACTAGATGCCCAGGAGCTACAGACGAAGCATGCTGGCGGAAATGAAATCACCTTCGAAGTTGGAGATAGAGTGTGGCTGTCGACCAAGCACTTCCGCAGGACCAGGCCTTCTAAGAAAATGGATTACAAGCGCGCGGGACCGTACACTGTAAGTAAGATCATCAATCAGAACGCTTATAAATTAGATTTACCAAAGACAATGCGGAATCACAACGTTTTCCACGTTTCACAACTTGATCGGTACACCCCCCCGGTTGTAGGTCAGCCGCCATCGGAGCCGCAACCGACGATTGTCGATGAACCGGGAGATGAAGAATGGCAAGTCGATAGAATTATCGACTCCAAATGGTGATATCGGAAGCTCCATTACCTCGTCCAGTCGGCCGGATACAGTCACGTACGCACGAGTTGGGAACCGGCAGAAAACCTCGAAAATGCCCAGGAGCTGGTCAACGAGTTTCACCGAGAGCACCCGAGTAAGCCACGTTCATAGGAAGCAATTGGGGCTCGGGATTGGGAGGCGTTTCATTTCTGTTCTTCTTATTGGATGCCGGCCCGGTACAAATGGCGCTGGCACGGGTTTTACCACCTCTGGATCAGTCACTTGGAGGTGGACTTTCCCCGTGCGCTGCAGCCACCGAATAGTCACCATTATGGGGCTAGTCGGTAGTGGGAGATAGGAGGTCGTGAGAACATCGTAGGAGGTTGTTTTGTTTCATTGCCGTTTAAGAGCACGAAGATAGGCAGCCCAGGAGGTCTGCGCCTTAGGAGGGGGATAATGTAATGGCATGGTTGTACGTGGCGTGTCCAGGGCCGGGTAACACCCGTTTTATATAGTCGGCTCGCCACGAGTCTTAGATCAGCATCGAGAATCTTACCGCTTAATTCCACATATACTCTCACTCAGATCCACGTGTGCAACGGTGATCCTTCAATTACTATCCAGACCCTTACGCGGCCGGACACCAGCGTACACGTCCTTACATCTGTCCTACTTTTTCTTCACTGCCTTGTTCCTTCTCTTTTCAATTGCATTGACAGTCACCAACACCTTTTCACCATGTCTCTTCGACTTTTGTGTAGGCCGAATCAATGCGGGATCATTTGGCGCGTCGCTCACATGCCGCTGCTCTTGGGATTCCGGATCCTCGATCGTATTGTCTTGCTCCATATCAGATTCAATGTCCGCTGCGCAATCATCTTCGCTGTCATTTGGATTATCTAAGTCCCCATTCCAGTTAAGCCAATTTTCAGTGTCCGAAATGCGTTCAGGTGCGGTATCCTCGTCACTTTCGACTGGGTAACGGTTGATTCTCCGGATTCGGCGGACATTTAAGATTTGTGTTCGTTCTCCAGGGAGGTCCTTTGCAGTCAAAGGTGGTGGCAAAGGAGATCTTTCTGACAATTTGAATGCAGCCTCACCATCATGTTGAAAGAGCGACCAGGATGATTTGATTATCTCTTCCGTGTCAGAAATGTATCCTACGGCGGTCATCAGCTTGTTTTGAGCGCGAGATTCCTTCGGTATAGCACGTAGGTTTTGGCTACCCTGCCACATCTCCAAAAAGTTGTGAACCTTTGCCATTCTGTGCAGTTTCCTTTCCTCCGCCTCTATCTTTATTTCCGAGTCGTTTTCTGTGTTTGCGGTATCCAATTCGGGATCAGTGGCTGCCAAAATCCCGTTATTGGCTCGAGCAAACTGCCTTACAACTACCTTTTCGCGAAGGGTTTCACCTGTTGTTTTTGACTGCCTCCAGCCGATAACATCTCGGCCAAGGGAAAAATTGGCCTCCACTCCGACACCATGTAGTATGATAGAGAATATGTTGCGCGCCACATTGGAGGGATCGGCGTTCTTTGAGTGCGTTACCTCCTGTTGACGCCACCAGTCGGTTATGTCCGGTATCCAAAAGGTACTGCTAAACTCCATTGGGTCGGTGTGGTAATCATTGAGAGTTGGATTGATTTGCCCCCAGTTCTTTGGTGCTTCAGGCGGCAAATTCAAATAGAGCCTGGCAGAAGTCGATAAGCGCGCAGTGTGATCGCTTCGTACGGGTGTCGTCTCACCCACAGTGTTAGGCATTAGGTATTCTTCATCATCGCTGGACAAATCATATGGATGAAAGGATGATTTACAGGATCGTGAAGCCATTGCAGAGGAGATCTGATTGCTGCTCGGTAAGCTTTGGAGTTTATTGATGGGCACGCGTCGATGTTTGGCCCAGTATTCATTCTCCACATACTTCAGAAAGGCCTCTTGGTATTGGGTAGTATAGGATGTCTCGTCCTCAGGATTGATATCTATTCCCTTGTCCCACTTTCGAAACAATCCCAACTTGCCGAAAGGATCGAATATATGTGCAGCAATTTGGAGCATGGCTGTCATTGCAGTTACTTCGGCGTAGTATTTTGACAGCATCTGTCGAGCTAACTTCACCACGAAGAACAAGTCATCTTTCCATTGAGTTTTCTTCTTAGCCAAAGCTCGCATCACGCCATCCATGCGATCAAACATGTCATTGTACACTGTGATAACGTGATGCAATGTGACTGTATGCCTCTTGGACATCCAAAGGGTCCAATATCGAAATGGCCTCACTACTTCCATGACATACATCACAATCGTCCACTCATCTGGAGTTGTGAACAGTGGCCTGTATTCGGCGGATTTTGGGTTTTGAAGCCACTCACAGGTAAATTCCCGTAATTGGTAGGCCCGCTCGAGTAATTCCAGTGTTGAGTTCCAATGTGTCTTCACATCCATAATCGGAAGTACGGCAATGCGGACTTTGGCTTTTTGACAGTCAATGAACTCATTTCGACGACCAGGTGTGAGCGTAATCAATACAGCAAGCATTCTCTGCTATATGAAGGTCAGTTTCAGGACTTTCAAAATATCATGAGATATGTACTTTCTCAATTATCTTTGCAAAACCAGGTTTCATGGCCAACAGCTTATTGATTCTAGCATTGCCCTCTTTTCGAAGTGTTTGACTCTTCCCGATGTCTATGATTTCATTCTCTCCAAATTGCTGATCGCGCTCATGGGCTTCCCAAGACTTGGTGCGGTCTTTTACACCGAGACTGCTCGTGAATGCACCCAAAGCCAGTTGTATCACGTGTGGCATACATGGTATGTGGTTCTTCAATGCAGGCCACTCGATTCCCAAAGCCTCAAGTGTTGATTGCAGCTCACGTGTCATCGAGTAATTTGAGGAAGCATTATCCGTCGTAATACCGATCAAACGGCCGTCGGTGAGCTCAAAACGCTCCAACACATCCTTCAAGTGTACAGCTAGCCTTGCTCCAGTATGTTGGCCCTTGACCGAGCATCCTTAATTAGCTTTCGAAACGGGAAAAGAACAGCAGATTAACCTCATCGAATGCGAGTTGAACTTTGCGCAATGCCCAATTTCAATCCATATAGTAAGCAATGACTGACATTATAGCCAATGTGTTCGTTGATGTCCATCCGTCCAAAGCTAAACTAACTTTGTTTCGTGACGGCAATCGCTTCTTAATTGCATCCACTGTCAGTGCATATTTCCTACGGCAAATGTTTCTCAAGGTTGTAGCGGATGGCACCACTAGATCATCGCTTAACAGTTCATATGACCGCTGTAGCTCGAGATTTGATATAGCGTTCCATGGAAGATAAGCCGACACAAATCCTAAGATGAGATATCGATTCCACGTGTCTTGGTAAAATACGGAAGTGTCAATGTCCTTAGCTGCGAGTTTGGAACGTTTTGTCTGCCGTTTCGGTTAATATGGATTGAACTGGATGTCAATGCTGAATTTCCTCTGCAAACTGGCTATTGTGATTCCTCGACTTCCTTGGCTCTTCATGATGGCTAAAGCTGTTTCATGAACCGTCGTACTAGTTAATTCAGTAACTTCTGACTGTGTTAATTCATTTAACTTTGCAATATGAGCTTTTGCATACAAGTGTTTCCCCATTGAGCTGGTCCCAGGTTCTGATGGATGGCGAAGAACTTGATGACAATCAATACATATGATTCCAGGGCTGCCGGTCTCTTCAATTCCGCAGTGTAAATAGAATCACCACGACGGCGCATGTCTAGAATTATTTCAAGCAATTGGCCGCTTTGATCCTGCATTTGTTGAAGCCCACCCACCATCAAAAACGATTTGCAATGTAAGGTCGCTCAGATCACGAATAAAGACACGTTCATTTTTGAAAGAGATCATAACCTCGAGTAATCAGGTGTTCACAGATTTCGAATCTGACATGGCGGTAAGAATTAGAACGCTGGTTGATCCGACTTGAAAGCCTGGCGAAAGTGACGATACAGTAAAGCAGACTGCGAGCTCCTAAATATTGACTCTACAACTACAAGCAAAAAAATCAGATCTGTAAGACATTGCATACATATTTGTGAAGTTCTATACAAGGATAGATTGCTAAGACTGACCGCATAAAACTCGATTTAGGAACAGCACAATGCTGTTCATTGGAGTCTGGCGTTCCGAGCATCCACCAAAACTGTTGCCGCTATGTGGGAGCTCAATTGTAGGAGGCGGACGCAATATCATCACTAGCATTTTGGCCATTAAAGGCTACCAATAAGTTCATTGTAGGTTATCTGTGTTCCATTGCCGTTAGATTATTCAAGATGCATAATCATAAATTGTTGACACTCCGTTGACGCTCAATGTGGGACATGGTTACAATCTTGTCCGAAATAATATTCCCTAGAAAGGCGGCCGATAGTTCGATTATGGGTCAATGTCGCCACACAACCCTTGCCTTTTCCAAGAGGCAATGCCAGAAGTCGTTGACGATCCGTTGACGGTCATTTTTAGGACATAGTGGCGATGTTGTCGCAACCATTTTCGCGTAGAAAGGCGGCCGACAGTTCGATGATAGTTCAATGTCGCCACACAGCCCATGTATATTTCATGATGCAAGGCCAAAGGTCATTGACGCTCCGTTGACGCTCGTGTTTAGGACATAGTCCCGATGTTGGCACAATCATGCTTTGCCTAAAAAGGCGGGCGATAGTTCGATTATTAGTCAAGGATGCAGCGAAACCATCTGTATTTTCAATGATGCAATGCCAAAAATCGTTGATGCTCCGTGGACGCTCATTTTTAGGAGGTAGTAGCAATATCGACTATTGCATTTTTGCCTATAAAGGCCGCCAATATTATTATTTTGGCTAAATGCAGCTGCACAGCCCAGTTATTATGCAGGATGTAGAACCTGAAATCGTTGATGCAGGGTTGACCCTTATTTTTATCAAGGGGCAATATGCGTGTTGATTTCCATTTTCCCTACTACGCCGGCCAATACTACTTCTTTGGATGGATGCGACTGTGCAGCCTGGTGATTACTAAATAGATATGACTATTAATCATTGACGCTCCATTGACGCTCACCTTTGAGCTTACCTTAGATCCCACTAACAGTCATTGGGTGCTCAATAATTGTACAGAAAATGCATATAGCCTCTATTGGCAGCCAGTATACAGTTTCAATGTAATATCATTTGAATCCAAGATCTTCGAGAAATCTCAGTTTCTAAGCCACTACTCTACACTTCATTTACATGATCAATGACCTAGGTCCATCGCGTTTCAACGCTTCCGGACACCAATTTACGGCATAACACTCCATGCACTAGTTTTAGATATTTATAGCCTGACTTCCTCACCATTCCTTATCCAGCTCATTCCCCTCGATTTCCATGACATACAATAAGCAGCTTTCAATGTCTCGACCATGTGCAGGAGGTCTGAGCGAAGAGATATTTAGTTGGCTAAATGGATTAATGCAGCCTGTCGGCTGTCATTTGTCCGAGTTTCGCATTTTCTTTGACTGCTCCTTCTATCAGTCGTATGACATCAATGACTTAACCTCTGTTAGTAAATTTCGTCTCAATTTTAGGTTTTGCTGTATTATTTATCCATGACAGGCATCACCATATAAAGATCGTCATTCTTCAATAAACCTGATTTGGAGTATAGATCATTCGGATGGCCCGTACGACCCTTGCACACACACTGACGCATAACCCTGTCTCACAATTTGGTCACTGAAATCCTGAAAAAGCTGACACATACCAAAACAGTTTCACAAATTGCTTTTACACGACATACATCGTCAAAAATACAGATTTGGCTACCTACACTTCCGGTGACACTGGAGCCGTCACCATGTCTTCGTCCGAATCTGATATCTATATGGCCATTAGCTAGGGACGCAATGTGCAGGGGTAAGAGCTTACGGGTTGAACTGGCTTCGCAATCTCTATCGGTCACGAATCAGGCACCTCAGGCGGCATCGGCAGTACTATGCGATTGTCCGCTTGAGGTTTCTCCGAACACAGCCTAATTTGACTAGTTCCCGGTCGAAACGTCACTTGAGGCATTTGTGATTGTCCGGGGACGATATCCAGAGCCTGCATAAGCTCTCCAAATGTTGTCGGTGATGGTGTGGCTGCAGTCGAGTCTTCTTGGGGCTTCCCAACAGCCGGAATATTCAATTCAGACTTCCCGTACTTCATATCTCTCACACGGATGTGGTCGGCCGCGTCACCCTATCCCGGTTGTGTCAGTTCGTCAAGCCTCAGCTGCTTCTGCCGAATGCTCTCAATGCGGTGCTGTACCGTTTTGGAGATTGTGCCCATCACCCAGCCAGGTTCGTCATCTTCGCTCATCTTGCCATGCTCTGTATCTTCTTCATCATCATCCTCGTCTTCCCCATCCTCCTCATCATCGGAACTTGCAAGATCACTCAGACTGTCTCCGATAGCATTCAATATCTCTTCAAATGTTATTTGAGGCTTAGTGGTTGTCGATTGTCCCTTTTCAACATTTTCCATATGTTCCTGCTCTTGCATCATTGTTGTCTTTGCGTCTTGAACTCGCTTTCTTGCCACTGCAGTCTCCCGCTCCACATAATCCTCAATCCATTTCTCTCTCTCTTCGATGCTTGAGAAGTGCGTTTCCCGTCGGTTTTCCGCCGCAAGGTTCTTTGTGTATTGTAAGCTGTGCAATGCTCCCAACGCTCGGACCCTTTTTGCCTGCTAGCCACTCTTGCCTTTATTTGCCTGATGACGTCGTAGTGTGGAATGCTTTGTCGATTTGTCATATTTGCCCATCGGAAGTGGCGAAAGATTCTTTTTCGGAGCATTGACCATTGTATCTTGTGTTTACCTTGTTGTTGGGTGAGATGTTGGATGTTGCAAGAAATGGACCGCATAGAGGCAAGCAGCGTCTTTTATGTCAAGGTTGGTAGGTTTGATCAATTCGAACAAAGCAAAATCAGCGTTTTGACCGTAACTTCATTGGGAATAGTCATGCTAACAGTACATTATAACTTGATAATTAGCGTGTGATTCATGTAAGATCCCGGCAATGTCTTGGATAAACATCACCAGATGTCCTTTCCGTCGAAGAATGACCTTCTTAGATGTATCAAACATGAAATATCAGCTGTCGTTTATCTCGATGTGACCCTGTAAACAAACAAACACCATCAGACTGACTTACTGAAATCGCGCCACCATTGGAATCCCCTGCAGCTATACACAGCAGGATTCAGCTTGAATTGAACGTTCAAGTTGGCAGTCACTCATTCCATTTTGACTTGTAGATCACAATATAATCAACAGCACTTCCCACTTCTTTTCGTGATCATCTTCCTGACGATTCTACAACTGCAAGCCATGGCTCCCGAAACACTTCCTGCAGGTGCGATTGCAGCTGAATCGGGCCGAACGACAGGCGCTTCACGCAATGCGCCCCTTCGCGAGACTAAGCAGCAATGCAGACACCAGTTAGTCCACCGCGACGCTGCAATTGTAGCCACCGAAAATATGACCCAGGACGCGCATTTAAAAAAAGTACGTAAAACCGGAAGCAGTAAGAATAAGAAGCAGCATGCGATCGGATGTGAGTCAATCCATATCCGTCTAAACGAGCGTCAACTGATAATATAACCCACAGCTGGGGTACATAGAGAGCTACATGACCAATTTATCGCATCTCGTAACAGCAAATCTCCATGGTCGACCAAGGCATTTGTCCACACAGTCCGTGAAATTGAACATCACGATGTTGTCAGTTCTGGGATTTTCGCAGACGAATTTCGTGATAAAAGTCCCCGGGAATGAACGAAACAGGGTTTCAAGACCTTAGAAGAGGCTACCGAGTCGTATATGGTTGAGGTAATACCCGGATCTCACTGTACAAGCAGCAACTAACTTCTTGGAGGTTTTCAACATGTCAGCTACTATGGCAAGACAAGGAGGTCGGGTACAGCTTGAACAGTCTGACATGCGTCTTGCCTAGAATATGGCCAAAATGGCCAAAGGAGGGATTTCACGCGCCGCGATACAGGAAACGCAACAACTAAACAAGAAACCTCGCGCCGAAGTTCGAGAAGAGAAGAAGCAGGGGGTTGAGTTTCCTGGGCATAACAAGGTTAATGCCGCAATCGAAAGACACCCGGCAATAATTCACAAAAATCCAACGGACCGCTGCCTTCCTTACCAAAATGGCACCACAAAAAATCCAGAGACACTCTGGAGGCACAAAGGCAAGGGTGCACCTCCACCAAGCTGGGCGCCACCGCGGCCCGAATTGCCATCTGTGCCAGCCGATGACGATGTGAGGTCCAAAACAGAAGGTATGCCACCCGCATATGTGTATATACAAACTTCGCATCCCAACGCTCGATTTTTGTCAAGGATCGCATGCGTGATAAAGATTTTATTCCAGATTTGCTGACTCATGATGGTCCATTCACAGGTTAGTATACTATCAGCTCCGTGGTAATGCAGCTGACAGCCATTGTGTCAACGAGGGCAGCCGTTTGAGTGAAACTGACAGCGAAGACGAGAGTTGACTGAAGGGAATGGGATTTTTGAGTATTATCATTATCTACAATTAGCGGACACTTTAAAGTATATTTTAAAGGGTATATTCATATGCATCATTAAAGAACAATGTAGTAATAAAGGAGAACGTACATGAATAGCACAGAATGGCTGCCACAAGACCATTATTAATTTACTATGCCAAAGTGAATTGTTCCATATTGTGGATACGCCCGTGGCAAAATGAGCGTCAACGGAGCGTCAAAAATGATTGGCTTAACATCATGGTTACTCTGCATGGCGATTGATCGCAGAGATGCATAATTGATCTTCAGGCTGCCTTTATAGGCAAAAGAGAAATCGATATGCTCCCTGCCTGATCCTGAAACTGAGCGTCAACAGAGCGTCAACGACTTTTGGTCTTGTAAGTCAGGTAATTAATCAGAGACTTGGCCATCATGACGCATACTGAGAGTATTGGCCGCCTTTATAGGTCAAAAAGAAAGCAACACGCTTCCTGCCCGATTATGAAAATAAGCGTCAACAGAGCTTCAATGATTTTTGGCCTTGCATCATGGTTAATCAAGGCGCGATGTGGCTGTTAATGGCTATATACAAAGTTGTGACCGGATTTATTGGCGAAAACGCTCAGTATGACTTGGTTGCAGCTTTGAATCAGAACTAAATTGTGGTTGTCCAGGAGGCTGTGACAAGAATGTTGCTTGTTATCTGCCTATAAAGGCTGCCAATTCCCGGTATATGGATGTTTGCGATCATTTCCCAATTAGATTACCCAAGATGCAAGACCAAAAATAGTTGACACTCCGTTGACACTCATTTTCAGAATATGGCAGGGAGTGTGTCACTTTGTCTTTTGCATATAAAGGCAGCCTATACCTCATTTATGAACGTCTGAAGCCAATTACCGCTCAGATTACCCAAGGAGCAAGACCAAAAATCATTGATTCGCCATTGACTCTAATTTTCAGGCCGGGGTACGGAGCGGTTCTCACTTGTTTTTGATTATAAAGGCGGCCAATACATCAGAAAAGGACAACGATCTACCAATGTCAATATTTTGCGATTAGCAATAGGATATCTGAATACGACCATAAATAGAATTACCCGAATTCCGGAACCGGATATTGGAACCGACGGGTCTAGTCAAATCCGGCAAAACCCGCGGGTTGACGGGTACGGGTCCGGGTTTGACCCGCGAAGATTCAGCGCATCGGGTTTTTGGACGGGTTTCGAACCGAACCCAACCGTTTTAGTGGTCCGAACCCGGACCGCTGGCGGGTTACCCGGACCCGTTGCTAACAATAGGAAGCGCAAAACAGCTGTTTTTGAGACGGTTGCATTGGGCGTATATGGTGTCTCAAAGGCGCGGACGATGGATATACGCAAAGGAGAGATGAGGATTCAACTTCAAACTCCAAATCGGATTGGAAGAGGAAGAAATGGCCCCAGTGGACGAGACCCAAACCGTTTGCTACCCCTTCAGCTTGACTACGAGCAAGAGCAGCTTGGTAACCAGCCGGATGGCGAACCGTATGTTTGAAACGACGGTATACATTGGGTTGACGAGATTATCGGCACTATGATCAGTCAGAGGAGGTCAGGGCTCAGCGAGAGTCAAAAGCTTGCACAAAACTGGCCAGAAGATGAAAAGATGTTGTCGGAGGCAATCTACAGCAGGTCGGAGAGGGCGTGCGAATGCATCCATCGAGATGTCGTCAACGTTAGTCACATCACCATGGAGAGCTATACTTGGAGAGACGTTCCGTATTGCCAGTGCGCAACTTCAGCAAGCCACCTCATATCCTCTGGATTCTTTCCGTCGAGCCCAAGAAAGCCTCGTACTGTGTTCTCACTAAAACTGCTTCGCACTCTACATGAACAGTGTAGCAGGGGTTCCATCTCCAAAGAGGCTTGGGCAGGAGGCCTTCGAGCAGCTTTTGAAGAAGCTATCAAGATGGTTCTGCCAGACCTTTCACACCCAGTATGCCCAGATATTGCCTAATACTCTTCAATACTGATATATACGGTTATTCAGCTTCGAGACGCCTACCATCATTGGGTTGCCACGAAATATTAGGTCGATACCATGATAGCATCAGCAATTGAGGAATTTGACCAAGGGTCACCGTGGAAGGAGGAACAACTTATGAATGTGTGTCCAACCTGCTTTAACTTCTCTGAAGAAGATGAAGACTGTACCATACGGATAACAATGGACGGGAATATGCAGCATGCACGACTGAAGAGGCATATACAGTGAGACTTTGAGATCTTCGAAACAAGACTCTTCGTCGACGATGGCAGGAAGAAGTTCGACTTGGCAATGAGCGCCAACGACCAGGTGAACACCATCATCCCCTCAAACGCCTGAGGGCACAAATTTAAGGCCACTGACGGATGGAATAGACCCAAAACCATTACCGCTACACAGAAGGCGTTACACGAGCATGGCGTTGTGGGGATTACATACTTCCATGGCATAAATTTGAGGTTTCTGAATATCTACGGTGGTGGTGAGCCGCAGAGCCACGGTATCAGACTGATAGAAGCTGTGTTGCATGAGGTTCCCCACTTCCCCGAGCTGAAGTTGTGTTATGATGTTGCTTGTGTGTTTGAGAGCGCTCTGTACCGCAACAATCCGGACTGGATGGAGGTAGTTGAAGCACGAATTGGGAGATTTCATATATATGGGCATGAGTACCGGTGCCATGACTTGTACAACCTTCTTCACTTAGCAAAGTACGGTCCCATGCTCAGTGAAGAGCCCGAGCATCTATGATATATGATGCAACATCTCATCCGGTTGGGAAGAGTTTCATCAAGTTCCCGCCGAACGCAGAAAATAGACTCTTCTGGTAAGTACTGGCCAATATAACTAGATTCATTACAATGCTAATGGAATCCTCTTACCGGGCTGTACAATGCTCAACGTTCTAGAGAAGTCATGGGCAATAACCTGGAACGCCGCTGGACAAAGATGGTTGAAATGGCAAAAGAAGCAAAGAAACCTCTTGAATAGATAACTACCAAGGTGGTAGCAGAGCGAATCGATAAATTAGGGCGTTTGCATCCACGGAGAAGGATTACATTAGATTACCTGGTGGAGCAAGAAGAAGATCAAGTCAGCTAGTATACTCAATACCGGTGAGTACTGGAATATACCACGCAAGATCGATAATTACTGATCTATTACAGGGTGCCTCAAAAATCCAATAAGGATGGGATCTTTGAGCTTCTACTGGAGGAAGAATGGTTACGAAGACGAGATCCGAGGGTGACGAGACTCCTCACATTGACCGGCTCGCCACGTGAAGAGTGGAGAAGGAATGGCGAGCTCTTCTTGGGCCATCAACGTGCTCATCCATTGAAACAGCATCATCACCTACAGGCAGGGCTCATCAAGATCGTGACAGAGAGGCGAGTGGAAGTTGACGTGCTTCACAAGCGAGTCAGAGGCCACAAGAAGGCAAAGAAGATCATTGCGAAGATTACTGGAAGATTGAAGCAGCTCAACAACTTCGTGAAGAAATAAAATGCAGCGATTCGCAAAGTCGGCGATGCGAACTTGAGGTAATTATCAGCAAAAGATATCCGAGAGAATGGTATAGAAAACGATGAGATATGGGATATCGAAAGGTTATGTCAAATTCTGATTGGGCAGTAAACCAGTATGTTAGGGATGGTATACGGTGGTACTTCGTTCAACAACGGGTCGTTGAGGATAGAAGGATGCTGCAATTGCATGCCCAAAGGCTGATTAAATGGCTCAAACATCAAGGTAATGTGCTTCTCAACATCCTCCACCGTGAAATGAGGATGGATAGCCATCATCTTGATGGGCTCCTCCTTCATCGCTTCTGAATTATGCGCTCTCTTTTTGCTACAAACCACGATTCCCTAGTTCCGCTCGATCAACGGAGAAGCCTCAAAGGTATTCCACTGCGAGAAAATCATTCAGGCAAGTACTAACCCACCGGAGGACTCAGGTTACGAATCTTAGATACCATGCAGATTGTTGCGCAACCACATGATATTGTTGCCATCAATGGTGGTTTGGCAGATGACGGAGTCGGTGAAAGTGACTTTGGCCAGATAGATGAAGAGCTGGCAGCAAAAATCATGGAAGATCTAGAGCGTGAATGGGCAGTGGCGTTAAACGAGGAAGAGTGCGATGGCATCGAGGAGGAGGAGGAGGAGGAGGAGGAGGAGGAGGAGGAGGAGGAGGAGGAGGAGGAGGAGGAGGAGGAGGAACACGAGAGAATGGAGCTTGAAGAATAGATCGGATGGACAAGACACATGGGAACGAAGGATGTATAACCTTGTTAGTTGTTAGGCATATAACAATATGTGATGGTAGTGGCCGATACCCTCCAATACCAGTATAGAATGGCCACGCAGCTGTCACTTATCGCGAAGATGGCAAAATCACATGGATGTCACAGCGTGGAAACGCTCTCTGAAAGACTATCACTAGCTTGCTGCGTACACTCTAATTCCGTGCTTTAAAGCTACACATACTCTGCTGAGCATTGTTTTTGAGGTTAATAGCTCTCAGACCATGTCAATCCTCTGTTTAGAGTTTGACCCATTTTGACCAAATTCAAGCCTTGGTGAAAATCGCAGTAAATGTACCCAGAGAATGGCGGCATAGACTATAGGCCCTATAAAACATAGTTCAACTCCCGGATATTATAAACAGTCTAGTCCAGGGGTTTGGGTACCAATTGTAGACTATCCATCGACTAAGTCTATATTCCGTGCGTGATTGTATATATTATTGTTGCTATGCCTCCACAGTTTGAAATGGAGGCTTCGATCAGTTCTTGAATGGACATATAAGCTTGACGCGAGTATATGTGTTACATATTATTGCTTTGCATGCCACCTGCTAGTGGTAGTTGACCTAAACAGAGAGAGTTGCATACTTGAACATATTACCTGAAGATTCCAGCTTCTCAAAGGAGTTCTACCGATAACATTACTCTAACACGGCTGGTACGCCTCCATAAATCCATGGGACTACGAGTAAACCCCGTGAGAGGGCTTGAATTGGAGGCTGTGCATCACCGATGATTTGCCTGCGCCTTCATGTGATCGGTCAAAAATGGTTAAATTTTTTCCAGCAGCGGTAACGTTGGTCTGTGATTACATCCTTAAAGAGTCAGGTAGACACGCGGAATGAGTATTATACGGCTCGTGCGTCTGGAACAGAATAGAGAGATTCTACCTCAGAAAGGCAGTAGCTAGGTCATCAGATGATGGGTGTGCAGGTTATACTCTAGGAAAGGGGGGCCAATTAGGTTTTAAAGAAAATGAGGAGAAGGAGAAAGGGATGGTACATTCGAGCGAGAGGAGGGTTTGGCGGACACGTCAGGTTCACACCGCGGAGTATCGGGGAAAGATAGATTTTTGTCATATTCTAATTAGAGTAATTACAATATGAATTAACTACGAGGCACTAGGTGGTACTGACAAATACTAACCGGTATCCGCTTGTATTGTACGGTATCCACCAGCTGTTTCTTTTTTGCACTGGTTTGTCGATTTCCAGCTATCCAATACAAAAACCTACTGAACAGTAATGGCAGTTACTCGACAAATAATTTCCAAAGTTGTACTATGGTATATGGCTCGCTAAGAATACACAAACTCCCAGTGTGCTAAGAATACAGGTGCTAAATCCTCGCATAAATCCCTATGAAAGAGCCCAGTGAGGCCCCAGCTTGCTACACAAGTTCTACCTCTCACGTCTGAGGCGAGGGTGCTGCTGAGTGTTCTCAGACCTTCTCTTTGCCTTTCCTTGCGTTCCTCCCAGAGCTCCCGCTTCTTTTCCACCTTTCTCTTCCACTCTTCCAACTGATGTACTGGAGAGTCATTTGCGTCCGGGAGTATCGCTTTGCACCCTTGCTGCTTAGGGAACGTCCTTTGGTATGCAGCCGACATCTAGAAAGCAATGAACATGTATCGGGTCGAGAGCAGTATAGATACATACTAAATCAAAAATTCTTTCAGTACCGGGACTCTGAAACGCTCGAGCGAGCTCCAAAACCTCGGCATCAAGTCCATCAATGGCATACCTGCCAGTCTGAATTCCGTCGGGTACGTTGAAGCACGCATCTCTGCCTTGATTGCCGTTGCCAACATCAATGATCGCTTTGTCGTCATGATTCCCGTTGCCAATATCGAAGCTCACATCCATGCTCTGATTCCCATTGCCAATATTGAAGCTCGCATCGTAGTCTTGATTCCCGTTGCCGATATGGAAGCTCACATCTTCATCTTGACACCTGTTGCTGGTATCAGGGTTTGTACTTGGTAGACTATTGACAGAGTGTCGTGATTGGAATGGAGGTGGGCCCATCGGAGCCTGGGAGAGAGGTGATGGGAGCATAGAACCGGAGTGGGATGACAAACCGTTACCTACGGGGGATGACCTGAAGGGTTCCGGAACATGAATGCGTGCATCAAGCCATCACTGCATACTGGTGAGCCTATAAGTTCTCAAAAGGTGAATATCTCACGTACCTGTATGGTATCCCTTGGCACAACCTTCAACTTCTCGTGAGTATCCCAAACATCATCTTCTGTGTATCCACCAGCCCGCTTGATAATTGTTGCGGCAAGCTTGTCGATGTACTTGGCAATGCAGGGTGGTAGTGGTTGCTGTAAGGTCTCGGCCACCAACTGCTGCGAGCCGGTGAGGCTCATCCTGGTGTTGTTTTCGTTAGTCACAGGCCGGTCGGTGGTGGTTCAAGAGGTTCTGATGTCAATTGACGATGCTTGGCATGGTAACCCGGCACGATGCTTGGCATACTAACCCAGCAGCACCATTTAAAGCTTGCGCTACCAAACTTTCTTCTGCATATCCGCCTCGCTACTGAACTTTCAAAGACGATCAACGAATCAGAACCAGCATGCCAAAAGTCCAAGTATATTGCTACCTGCAGATACTGACTGGTACTGATCGCTACTGATAAATACTGAATAGATCGTGCACTTTGTTGCACAGAACCCTACCGAGACCCTCAGCAAGGCTGAAAAAATACTTCGCTACAAGATTAGATCTCACATCGTTACCACTATGGCTAATGAGGGAACCGGAGTCGACCCCGCCGAGGTGGACCGACGTCTCCGCATCGAAGCGTTCAGTGGAAAGGTTTGAATAACTTCTACTACTTTCAATGTCCTTATACCTACCAAGAAACAGAACCATGTGATCAGCAAAGAAGAAGTTGAGAACATCATTGAGTACGTTTGGGATAAAGGACTTCATGGTATGAAGAACATGCGACTCTTGGAGGGGCACTACCTCGCCTGTAAACTTCCGGAGAGTTCAATTGCTCGCCGCGAGAAACTCAATGTCAGTCTTCTTTCGTTCATGCATTACTGGCAGAACTAACTACGATGGATTTCAATAAACCAAGATCAGCAATACCATGCGAACATGCCGCGAGGTGTTTGAGATGTTCCAAGATGAGGATGCTGAGACTGTGATGCTTGCCAAGCTTGTCAAGCACATTGTTCATTGCTTTCATGAACCGAATGTCGATGAGGGTATCATTGCTCTGGAGCCGATGGGAATCTCTATCGATAAGGAGAGTCTTGCTTAAGTGGAACGGTCTCTTAGGGAATGGAAAATGTCGAGGTTTGGTGAGATAATTGGCACTATACCACCATTTAAGCACTTGTAATCTATAGTTCTGTTGCTACTCTCGATACAAGCAATTAGGTCAATGAGTACTAACTAGTATTGGCTGGTATACTTCGGTATGATTCACTATGCTTCCATATGATACGCAAACAAACAAAGTTAGTTCGAGCTTAGTGTGACAGTATTGAGTAGCACTTGTAAGTACTGACTGGTATTCTTTTGTATCGCTTTGTCAGCTGAAAGAATTATCACCATGCTTGGTTACACTTCAATACAAATCAATACTTCTCAGTACCTGTCAGTACACAATAGTACCATTTTGCACAAGATGTTTTTCGTCATCTCTATAAGACTATGCCAAAATTCCCCCCTACTTCTCCACCTTCCTTTTCGACTTCTTTACCTGCCTCTTTGTTGGGTTTTTTGGCTGTACGACCTTATCGCCATCACTATAGGCATCGCCATCGCCATTATCATTATCATCGCCATTTTTGTCACCACACTTACCACTGCTATTGCTGTCGTCCTACTTTACCTTCCTACTACCTTTCACCATTTGCCTTTGCCTTTCTTCGTATTTGCCTTTGTAAAGGCCTTGTTTACAAGCGCTTCTGCCTCGCTGGCGCGGCTGCAGATCTCGGTATAATCCTCCGCTAGTCTCCTGTCAACCACGTCTAAAGAGTCCCCCAGTTGTATACAATAGACAGGCTCTTAGATTTGTTTTCAAGCTATCAACTTCAACGCTGCTAAGCAGACGGCTACCCGATGACGAGAAGTAGATGAAGGAATAGGTACAGACATTCAAAAATTTCACTTTGTGACGGGCAACGCCAATATCATATCCTAACACCGCTCAGTCTCTACTATTCGTGAAGATATAAGGAATCATACCAAAGTCTTTGCCACATATCGTAAATCATCATCTATGATACCATTTCCAGGTTGCTCGCCGGCTGAGATGCATTCCTGCAAAGCCTTCCTCAGCTCATCTACCTTCTTGGCAATCCCTGCAGTTGCTGCAATCATCTTCAGTAGACGTGGACGGCTCTTGTACTGCTTCCGCTCGTTGGCCATGCATTGCTAGGGGAAGTAATTACTTTCATACCAGAGATTCCCGTTTAGTACTTGGTGATACTGACTTTTACTTGCTCACTTGTAAGGTTGGTCAGCCTACTGACGGTCTCAATATCCTCTGCGTTTCCCCTGGCGTAAACCATGCCGATGTTGAAGTAGTCGCGCTGATAATGGATTAAATAACCTTATCAGAGCGTCGAAGCCAGTTGGGGCAAGTACTTACGACTATTGACCATCTCATAGCGGAGTGGTTTGTAGTACCAGCTTGTGACTTTTTGCATCGATGCGTAGGAGGAGGGCTGCATGTGGCAGCAAGACAGTCATCACTCCCATCGGCGTCTCCGAGAACACTCTGAGACTCCACAATACTTCCTTCGCTGGCCACATGGTCAATCTCATTTGCTTGTTCATCGGCTTGGGAATCAACAAGCCTCTCGACGGCTTCACTATCCGCCGCATCATCGGGTTCACCCACCACCTCACCAGTATCCACCTCATTATCCTCATTGGCCTCGTTATCGTGCAGTAGACCACTAACAGCCCTTGACAAACACCAGTCCATCACAGTCGGAAGCTCGAGGATGTGTGCATTGCCATCCTTGTCGACGAACCAGTTTGGAGAGGATACACAGGCTAAAGAAGGCCGAAAGGAACGGTCAGGTTCACACGGCAGAGAGCTTGGTGGCGTATGCATCGTGGGTGATATTTTGTGAAGTATGGTGAGGTCGAAAACTGAGCAAGTCGGGGAGAGAGGTGTAGGTCCCTGTAGATGTAGCTAAGTACATAAATAATTCAACGTCACTTGAGTGATGGCGTAGGGTTTTGTAGAACTCGGCAAGGCTTCATCTGTTGTTGATGGTTACAAGCACAAAATGGCTGAATGTAATTGTCAATGAAGGAAAAGCGCTATCAGAGTCAGCGAAAACGGATCCTGAATACAGCACGCTTGAGTTATTAGACAATACTAGTAGATACTGACAAGTAAAGCACTGTATTAATCCAAATATTACAACTCAATAACATTGCCAAGGTTGAGTTGAAGAAGTATATGTTAGTACTGACCACTACTACCTAGTGGACTTGCTCTTCCCTTCGTATGTGCCTTATTCACTCATATACAGATAATTATCCCACGCTACAACAGTCACGAAAAACAAAAGACCAGAACAAAAACAGTAAATGACGCGTAAACAGAGGTGCCGCCGCTCAACCTGGACTCACCCATTCCTGGCCGGAAGCCATTTCATTAGGTGTAGAGTCGAAAAACATCCAGAGGTTCCCTGGGTATACGTAGGGATGCGGGTGGGCGGGTTTTTTGAAGCTGAACGCGCTGCTTTGCCTTAATCACTGCCGCTCCGCTTCTCTTATATACCTCTTCCCTGGCTCCTGGCCTCCTTACTTCCAATGATTCCACCAGTCCGGACGATCCCAGTCCGAGATAGGGCTCAGTCCAGTCCTATCCAACAGGAAGGCCAGACTGGACTGGACCGCAAACAGCTAGTCTTGGACAGGACAGGCTCAGTCTGGACCGGTCCATGCAGGTGACGTGGCGGGAAAATCCGTTTCTCACCACCACGACTACTCAGTTTAGCACGGCATATGGAGATACAGGGATAGTGGAGATGGACTGAGCGACTGGGAGCGTTGATAGATCCAAAGGTTCGTGACTGCTCTTTTAGACTTCACACTACTCTTCCATTCCCTACGCATCTTGGACCTTTAGACCTGTACCTAGTTATCACACCATAGCCGATACACACAGTTATCCCCTTCACAATCGCAACAGGGAGCATATATTTGGGAGACCCCGGGGTAGATAGACATCATCTCATCAAATAACGAAATACACACTGTATCTTTCACAGCTCTTGGTCCCACGCACTCTTGCCTAGCTTTCATAAATCAACGCAATTTGTGTGGTTCCTCAAGCACTCTTGCCGAGCCTTCATAGATCCACGCAATATACGTGATTCCTCACAGCCTGGTAGCCTATCACATCCTCACAACCTCTCCCTCTGCTCCTCGAGCCAGCACCGCTCTTTCTCACGAACATGACACCTCTTGTACGACACTATTCAGTGACTCAGTGTATGACTGACTCCCAGTGATATCGAGCTAATTCTATCCGAGTGGACTGTTCCAGTCCCAGTTCGTACCAGTCCAGTGGAAATTTGGACTGGTCCTATCCCAGTCGAACAATCTCTTCGACTGGACTGGACTAAACTCGGACTGGTGGAATCATTGCTTACTTCCCTTCCATCCTTAGGCTCTGGCGCCAAATCCTCCAGCTCGTGCACAGGCTCTAGCCCAGGCTCAAGCTCCAAGCTGTGGCTCAAGCTGTGGCTCTAGCTCGAGCTCAAACTCTTGCTCGTTCTCATGTTTTGGGTCTCTCCCTCCAGTGCAGGCCCGTGCTTTTGCTGAAGCTTAAACTTTAGCTCAAGCTCAAGGTTTCGGCCACCTTCTTCCGTCCCTTCCTTCGGCCAAAATGCTCGACCCTGCCAGCCGATGGTCAATGCGGGTCGCCCCTATTAGCCGTCGGTCAAATCCCACCCGCCAATTCGCTTCGACTTGCCCTCAGTCAAATTGGACGATGCTGTAATGGTGAGTATGGAATATGTACTAAAGCCTGCGGTGAATAGTTCGTTTACGACGTTTGAAATCCCGATATTTACAATACAAACAAGCAGGGAGTAGTTTTGGAACGTACTGACACTGCAGAATTCACTCATAGTAGTTGGCAAAAGACAGGGCACCAAGATATACTGACAAGCAGTATAAATGAGCATAGAGCAGTACTGTGCGGTATTATGAAATATGGGAAAATTTTGATTTATTCTGGCCGTAAGGCTGAGAATAAATCGAATGAACCCAGTCAATATATTGTTATTGGTCGATACATGCCAATACTCGACAATAAGGGGCGCTACAAAAGCAATCAATGCGATAAACAACATCTGAAGTCGGGGGTGAACGCAATGAAGGGTTAAATACGGCGCTGTCCAGATTAGTAATGAGCAGTATTGAGCAGTATGAATATAAACCCAAGTACTTTCTGCGATAGACTCTGTACTTGTGCGAAATGAACTCAATACATGATCAGATACTAATGAGTACGAATGAATCCATGACGATAACAGGCGGTATACTCAAGTTGGAGTATGACAAGTGATAGACGATGGACTGTTCCGCGAAATGAACATGGCTCAGCCAGAGATTCAAGCTAGTACATACCAATACTAGGCAGTAAAAGTTTGTACTGAACGTCGTGAAAGTGACATTGGAATGGTGTCGAACGGAAACATATATGGCCCCATACAGATGACTACTAACGCATATTTGAAAATACTGACAGAACGGGAGCTAAATTGCGAGAGTTCTAAAATGCGCGAGGATAGAGATACTCTTGGCTGCCGCACCAGAATATGATACCTGTACAATACTAACACCTACTGATAAGTATGGCTTAGTATTAAACGGTCGCAGTCTCTGCGCGGGGTCAGTCATTCCAAATTTATTACTACCTAGCGAGCGGGTAGCTGCCCGTAACTTTTAGACCATGTTCTATCGAGGCATTTACAAATGCCACCGACCATATAAGGACATAAAATTGCCTACCATAGGTGATATTTCCCATGCTGAAAACTTGCAAAGCAACGGCTGCCGGTGCTTTTCTCACTTGTACAAATTTCGAGACCTGATCCAAGTTACCCGAGTTTTCAGGTATTGTTGTGAGCGCCAGTGCTAACTAAGACTCAACGAAAGCTCCATCCTCTTTTTGGAGTTTGATATTGGATAGTCGTTGCAGTTCACCTGGGTGACGCCCATTCAGCACGCCAGAACACCTCCCCGGGCGTTGCTTTACCCACACCCAGTCCGTCCGTCGATCCTCTCCGCGCCAGCTCTGGCTTCCTGTGCATCGACACATCTGAGATATGCATTCACCATCTCAACCCTCAACTTCAACCTTCATACCATGATAAACACAGAGCTCCATTGCATGCAGTTGTTCATCCAATATATATGTCTTGTTACGACTCTGATGCTTCATATACTCCCGTGTGCAGCTGTATAATGCCACGCGGTGTGTTGCGTCTTGCTTATTGTCGAGTAATGCTCTGAAGTCTTTGATCATAGCGTCAGGATGCTTTCCCTCACAGCGGTTTTGGGGTCCCAAGAATTCGGGCTTCGCATATGTCTGGGGGGTCAGGGGGGCTGCCAGATCAGCACCGGATGGGACAACTTGCCATGCGGCAGCGCTGTTCTCCCGACGCTGAGCGAGGGCTTGGGGATTGAGCTCTCTGACTTCAAAGCAGAGGATGAGATGCTGAAAGGTGATTACTTGTGGCAGGTGGTTGAGATTGTGATTGGAGGAGTTCCAACCTTCCTTGAGGTTCGTTTAATGTGCTTGTTCATGTCTCTCGGCGGAATACTGTTGCAAGGCTCCGTATCTATGAATCTTTTCGACCTAATGAGACATCAAGTGGATCTTCGGAAAATTGCAGTCGGCATCGAACTCGTTGGAAACATGTATCTCGTGGCTAATATAATACCGCCAGGAGTTCATTTCGTGCCGCTTCTCAGACAGTGTCCAAGTTTCCACATGTGTTTCCTCATCTACCTTTTGCTTCTTCACGACGTCGGCTATCAGGGCATTGGCATTGCCCTTCACCTTTTTGCCGGCTCCCCCGAGTAAGAAAACATCTTTGAAGGTGTGAAAACAATGTAAGGTGTCCTCCATGTAGCTGAATGTTGCATCATCGTGAGATTTATATCGAGCATACATATAGAATTCTAACAATGCCCATGTGCACTCAATTGCGGGACTGATTATGGGACGTTAAGCGGGGCTTCTGCCTCGTAGAGACTGGGTTACGACTCCAAGCAGGTACCGGCTCATTTCCCTGATCCCCTTCCCATTACATTGAGAAACTTCTTCATTTGACTTATTTTTTGGTGTGAGGTCGTGGGAAGCAGGCACGGATAACCAGATTGCATTGTACTTGTTGAGCTGTTCGTGCGTCTTCATGAAGTGGAAAATCCACTTTTGGAGGTGGTCAAGCATGCCGAGCTGCATTGTATGCAGGAGGTCGGGGTTAGGGTGGTCGCTCACGATACATGGAATATGTTGAAACACGTTGAATCCTCGGTGAACATGGCATAACGAGAATTCGGCTTTGGCTGCCTTGGTGTTGGCATCGCTGAGCGTTCTATATAGGTTGTGCTCCCGCCGGGGGTGTTGATTGTCAGGAGGGACATAATCTCCAATCTCGTTCTTTGGACACTCTCACTAAAAACAGACATGCCGCTCGAGATTATGTAGGTCACTATACTCAGGGCAATCTGCAAGCCATGCTGTTAACACCGGTTTGCAACGCCTGAAGTTGCGATCTGCACAGAGAAAGTTGTAATACCCGCTCTCGGCACTGAGATTGTGCTTAAAGGTGAGAGGCGGGAGTAACCGCCGGAGTATTTCAATCAGCACCTCTCGGTTTGTCTGCCGCTGCTCATCCAGCCGCTTCTGAGCAATATTGCGGTTCTTGATTGGAATCGGCAGGAGAGCGACTATCATGACTCTGTGCTTTGATGGCATCTGGCCGATCTTGGAAGATAGATTGCCAATTGCCATATATACCGGCCACTCTTTCTTGATGCCAGCAAAATTCGAGAGATGTGTTCCGTCGGACATGAAGATCAAGGGAACCAGTGTATCCCCCACTCTGAGGGTTGCCTAAACGTAGATTAGCTTGTTATTATCCTGGAGTATGATTCTGGAGGATCTCTCCTTACCTGTGTCTCCCACCACCAGTCCGCAGTGTGCATTTCGGTATAGTGGCGTTTCGGTGGTGTATCGCTGTTAAAGCAACCCTGATGGGCGTACCTACCATGCTCGGCGTACGATGGCTGCCGGATCAACCATCTCATGCTTTTGATGATGTCCCTACTCCAGTATTCGATAGGGCGTTGGTGATTGTCATTCCATCTCATATCCTCGAGAGTGTGTAGTTTCCACTCCCCGTGAGCCAGATCATCTGACATGCTAGCCACGAGCTTCTGGACGCCATCCCCGTTTTTGAACCTTGCGAAACGCAGAGCGGTGTTTTCGTCCTTCAGCACGTTGTCATAGTACGTCTTCATGCCCTTCTTCGTGATCCCACCCTGAATATATTTGTACTCTTCACTCAGCGCAAACGGGTAGCAGGGATCGTTCTGTAGGTTCGTCTCAAGGAAACCCTGAGCATCCGGTTCCCATGGATCAGCAATGTGATCAGTCAGCGGAGCACCGGCACCAGGGTATGTTTCCGTCCGCGGCAGAAGAGGTGGCGGTGGTTGAGACTCCGTGTCTGCGATGTTTTCAACGTGTTCGAGGTAGGGAAACGCGTCCAACTCTTCAACTGAATGTTTGTTAGAGTTGAATTCACGACGCTGTGCGGATTTAACGCGTCGGGGCGCGCTGCGAACAGTCAGATTCTTTGCAACTTGAATGTGTCCAGGATGCTGTAATTTGATATGTTTAAGTTGCCAGCTGTCTGAGGTGAACATCTTTTGGCACGAAAATTCAGAGCAACGGAATGCGGTCTTCTCTCTCATTGTCCACACCACAGGAGGAGTGGAGTATTGACTGTAGAAAGGGAGAAAAGTTGGTACCGGGCCTGAGCAGTCTGGTCTCGGTATAAGCTCACGATACTTGAGAGATTTCTTGAGGCTCAACACCATCATGCCAGGAGTTGCAAAAACACTGTATCCGCAATGTCCCATAATACTAAGAATAAAAAAAAAATACACACTGAGCCTTCCAAAAACCTCACAACGCGCGTAATAATCAATGCCTGAGCTAAATATATTACCACAAAGGAAACGAACAATCCCGCAACCCTAACCGAAACGAACAAAACCCCTCAATGTGTGCCTTAATCAGTGCCTGAGATGAATACATTACAGCAAAGGAAACTCACAAGACAAGAACCCGACTCGAACCCAAACACACACGTCCTCTGCAATGCGAGGACTGGTTCACTCCTCGCCTACCGAGCCAGCCGGGCGCGCCTCAGGGTGAGGGACATCAGGGAGCGGGACAGCGGGGAGAGGGACATCAGGGAGAGGGACATCGGGAAGAGGGACATCGGGGAGAGGGAGATCCGGGAGAGGGACATCGGGGAGACCGTCACCACCTGCCGATTTACCGAGGAGCTGCAGCTCCAGATTGACATCGGAGGTGTTTCTGGCTGCCTCAGCTTCTCGCAGAGTTGGCCCCACTGGGCGAGGTTTTTGCGGCTTCACTCACCTCAAAAACTCCAGCCCACTGAGGGTATAAGTCTCCGGAGTTTGTTGTCATGGTGGAGGCTCTGGGGTTTGTGGCTGTGGGACAGGAGCCAGAGGTTGTGGCCGTGGGGTATGGTCGCACATCTCACGGACTTGCTCAGGTAGCACGGTTGGCTCATCGTCTACTATCGTATCTACATCGTCAGCCGATGTATTTACCATTTCTCCCTGGCCAATCGTCTGAGGTTCTTTGCCATTATCCTCATCCTCCTCCTCATCCTCATCCACCACCTCCTCCTCCCTCTCATTTGCCTCCTCTTCATCTTCCCCATCTGCGCTGTCCCTTTCCATATCCACATTGCCGTCGATGTCAACGCCATCCGGTGCGTCCACATCATCTTCCATTCACATATCCAACTCAAGTTCTGAGTCATAGTCGCCGTCGAACTCGGTAGAGTCGGTATCATCATCTGAGGAAATTGACATGGCAGGGGATGCTTCCGGCTCTAAATATACCCGCTCTAGTTATCCCTCCGTGTCCAAGTCTGCCTCTGACATTGCCTTCTGCATGTTGAAAAGCAACGGCACAAGAGATATCATCTCCTCCAGGGGTGTGTTAAACAATACCTTTCGCTTTACAGTTTCCCTTCCCGTTCCCCTTCCATTTCCCCTTCCCGTCCTCAGTCGCCTTCCCTTTCCCCTTCCCATCCTTTGTTCCCTTCCCTTTCCCGCTCCCTTTCTCACCGCCCTGCGTGTCCTCCTCACTCTCGCCGTCGTCATTATCATTGCCATCACCAGGATGGCTCCTTCCACGGCTCGAGGCACCGGGATCCGCCCAGTCGTCATCATCATTATCCTTGTCGATTATCTCATCCCAATTGGGTGGTCTAACGGGCAGGAAGTCGCCTGGTTTGTACTGCCGACAGCTTTGCGGCTCAATCTTTGCCCTGAGATCCTCGCTACTGTACCAAGAGAAATGCTCACCGGTGCATTTAACCTTCACTGAGCTGGTTGCCTGCGGATTGGAGCGATCGATTTGATCCCCGAAGGCACGGGGATTGTCCCACCTCCAATTCTTCATTTCGTCGCGGATTGGGTCCAACAATTGCCCCATAAATGAGCGGAAGGCAGCACACCACTCCCGAAAAGGCGAACTCCTGCTCCTGCGGTGCTGTCATATCAGCTGGAATTGTGCAAAGTGCTGAGTCGTGACTGGATCAAGAAAGATTATATCATAAAAGCGGTCCCATGCCGTCTCATTCTTGACGCCGGAAACATTGTATATCCATATGAGTCCACGGATGTGTTCCGAGATGAATCCCTTTATACGGTCCCGATCCAATGACAGCAGTCGATTTATAACCGATGTCAGCAACTTTGCCCTAGTGTTCCCCTTCCCTTTGCTGCTGCACTTTGGTACCATTGCTGTGAGTTCAATATGAATCTACATCCGAAACGTTAGCATTATGATACAGTTGTAGCAGAAGGACGGCCAGAGGGAATGTACAAAGGTGTGTAGGTTATTGGGTGTGTATTGGAACGAGAGGTGTTGTTTTGTGCTAGTCACGTGATGTCGAGATCAGGATGCTGTCGGTGTGTATAATACGAGAGGAACAGAGAAAGGAGGTGTAGGCGGGAAGAAGGGATATATATACTCAAGTTCCGGCGATTTCTTGGTTCAAGGTTCAACTTGTGAGTTTTGTTGGTTAACGAAGACAAAACGGCCCAGCCTTCATCTTGCAGAACTACCGGGCACCTCATGAAGGACAAGCCTCGCAAAGAGATTTAGTACACGGGGAGAGGACAGTTTACCACGCCGGGCGTTGCGTTTGCATCATATATCATTTTTACCGCTCAGACCTCATGCATCTCGGAGCAAACTGAGTCGTTCTCAAGTTGTCCAAACTGTGTAACTAACCCACACAGCTAACAACACCTAGCAGTGGAAAAAGCACATACAACTGATGTCATAAGATAGAGAATACGTCATTGTTCACTTTGCAATAGTTGAAGCTCTGCCAAAGGGGGATTTCCACCGCGAAGCTCAAGATATACACAATCGATCTTTCGAAGTATTGTGCCAGGAACGAGTGCAATATGATGATAATTGCGCCAAGATGGCATAAACCACCTTCAAGCGGTGCAAATAGACCTACAGACGTTGCTGTAACAGTGAATATCAATGCTCAGTTTAATCTGAGTTTAATTTGAGTTTAATCTGATCGCAGTTGACCCCATAATTGAATGCTTTTCAAGGGATCTCGTCACCGAGTATTGTCAGGGTTTAGAGTCTAGCGCAGTCCACACTGCACTTCCCTTTTTTGTCGAAACCCTCCATGGACGCTCAAATAGCAGTCTACCTCACCTGCCGTTGCATATGCATGCACAGGCAATTGTTACAACTTTCTTAATGTCAAGCATCTATATTGGACTATGCATTCCCAAAACCCTCACCCTGACACGACTCCGGTCGTACGAAATGTTCGAAATCTTGCCAATCGTCAGAATCAACAAAAGTGTGGGCTTTCGGGGAATTGTCAACTTGCGCCTGCTATGAGACGCGTTTCCGTACTGGTTGGGGAGAGGGATTCCTCTCAAGGAGAGAGTTCCGTACTCTCTACAATCCAAGGTCTGAACCTCACCCCCTCATCTTCGGTGAACAATTCTTGGGTTGCAGATATGAATCAACACATGACTTCTACCCCGTCCGCTACACAGCGATGCTCAACAAATCCTACAACCGCCACACCGGGTACAGGCAGTCGTAGCACACCAGCACCCGGAGGAACCTCAACGCGGCGCGTTGTATCCAGCCCCGTATCCGGCATTGTTATCACTCCCACTCCTCTCCGAGGTCTTGGAAACCGGCCTACCCCCATCCCTGATCCAGAACCCTGCGCAATCATTACAAATCCACTCTGAATGCGAGCTACGTAAACGATTCAGAGACAGAGGCAGTGGCAATGGCAACCGCAGGCGGTGACTACACCTCGATCGATGGGCTCCGGCAGTCTCAGCATCCATTGATTTGGTTAGTCAGACATGACGCGTCTTGTGTTTGCAATGGACAGACTCCTGGAGCTCTACATGTGGAACAGACAGCCGTTAATGAGTGCAAGCGACTTGGAGACAGTAAGTTATGCAACGCGACGCATTTCGAAAGCATTAGCTGAAGTCTCACACTGGCAGATACTAGAGACATACTGGGACACTGCAATGCAGCAAAACAACATTTGGTCCATAGCATTTGAGGCACGCACAAAGGAGATTTTGAAAGAGGTATGCTAAAGCAATGGCCCATGTTGGATATTACATGCTCAAACGGTACCAGGTTCGAGCACATGTCGATAACGTTAAATCCCATTCTATTCAATTAGCAAGGGACAACATTGCAGAGCTTTATGATCTCCACCGGTTTGAATCCGCCGCAGAGCATTTGGAATACACTGATTCCCTTCTGGCAGAGAATAAGTATCTTTTTCCTATCACAGAGCATGTGGAAGGTGGTGTACGCGGTCCAAATCCAACGCAGAGAGAGTTGAAAGCTTCTAAAGAATGGCTAGGGTCCACTGTACTTCCTGGCGGAAGCCATCCCGCGGTTTATCCACATCAAATTTTATCATCGGGGCAATAACTGCGGTAAGTATGCTGATGGATTTTATAATTCCATGATTGACGACAAGTACGGTCATATATCCTCGCCACTGATCATGTTTACCTGCACCGCGTTGCGCCATGCTCTCCTGGAGTGGCAAAAGAACAAAGGTGTTCATCCGAAAGCTTCCAAGTCAAGGCTAAAAGCGGGCAGACCTGATCGCTCGAACTACTTCAACTGCATGAATGACGGTGGTAAGATCGCATCCTGCTGCGCTGTAACGTCTCGCAAGTTGTTTTCCTCGCCAGGCATTGTAGACACGTATTCATCCTTGATGATTACCTGGAACACACTACCTTAGAGCTAACATCAGAGGGTGCATAACAACATACTTGCCACAGTCAAGTGTCAGATCTAGCAGGCGGAGAACCCAACGCCAGCCGTGGTGATCAGCGTGGAAGCAACGCGTGTTGACAATGCTATTCTTCTTGACTATTTGACCTCCGAAGTGGCGCTTGAGGAACCTGAGATCGGAAGCACTGACGCAAACATCCCTATAGACAACAAATGCACGGATTACGAACTTCATTTCGGTATGCCAGGGGGCAGCGGTGATTTCGAAGATGAAGGTGACGAAAGCGATGCCATTCCCACCGCCAGCCGGCGACGAAGGGCCGCGACTGAACTCGAGAGGTTTGACATGGCCACCAGTGATGTTGACTGGTATGAGGGAGACGATGGCGATGAGGAGGATGCGGATGAGGAGGAAGATGCATCCCAAGCTGATGATGGATCAACACAGAATGTCGAGGACTGAGGGCATACTACTACAGAGTGTGAAGATTGGACAGTACATTTCAGACGTGTAAAATACGATAATGGTGGAGCCAATGCAATGGCAAGCGATGTATGCAAAGTGAAGACAGTATTGCAATAAGTGCCAAAATCTCAAAGCTAAACAAAAATGAGAGTGCGGCATGTGGCTATAGGCCGAAGAAAGGCATAGACATCGCCAGGCGTTATGTAAATGGGTACTGAATAACTGCAACCGCTGCAAAGAGTGTAACATACGTGTCTTTGCGATGGTGCAGATACGTCACCACATTCCGGTCGAAAAGTGCAGGGGGGCCGACGCCGGAGTAGCGAGCGTAATATACAACGCGACGCGTCACAAGAATGAAAGGCATGGTATAATAGCCGCCGCAAGGGAGGTATACAACGCGACCCGTCGCTCGGGCGACAGGTCCCGTCTGACTCTCCTTCAGAGGGTACGAGGTTCCGCCAGAGCCGTTAGAGCCGTCCGGAACACCCAGGTGTTTCAGACGGAAACTAGGGTTGTTGCTGATGAAGCAAGGTCAGGAGAGGTACTATCATACCCCACGGCCACAACTTCCGGCGCCTGCCCCACAGCCACAAACCCTGGAGCCTTGCCCATAACCACAAACTCCGGAGACCCATCCCCTCAGTGTGTTGGAGCATTTGTGGCTTGTGACAACGCAACAACCTCGCCCGGCGGCACCAACTATCAGGGAAGCTGCGGCAGCTGTAAACACCTCGGATGTGGATGTTGATGTGGGTGTGGATCAGCAGCTGCTCAGTGAATCGGCAGGTTGCGACAGTCTCACCGATGTCACTGTCCCCAATGTCCCACTCCCTGATGTCTCTCTCCCCGATTTCCCTCTCCCCAATGTCCGTCTCCCTCTGGAGAGCCCGGATGGCTCGGTAGTCGAGGAGTGAACCAGTCGTGGCGTTGCAGAGGAGGCAATGGTTGTTGAATTCAGGTTAGGGTTGGGTTCTTGTCTTGTTCATTTCCTTTGTTCTACTCAATTTATGTCAGGCATTAATTACTACATGCCTCGCGAGGTTTTTGGATCGCTCAAGGTTTATTTCATTTGTGGGTTTTGTACTGGTTTTATTTTTATTGGTTTTAGTTTATTCATAGTATTATGGGACATCTCACATGCAGTGTTTTTGCAACTCCTGGCGTGTAAGGAACCTCCTTGTGATGGTGTTGAGGCTCAATAAGTTAGGTGAAAGTGTTGTGATGTTACACATGAGGCTGCTCAGGCCCCGCACCAACTTGCTTCGCTGTCAACAGTGTATACTCCACTCCTCTCGTGTCATTGACAATTCAAGAGTTGACTACTTTCCGTTGCGCCGAATTTTCATGCTGAAAGAAGTTCACCTCCAACAGCTGGCGACATAAACATATTAAATTACAACATCCTGAACACCTTCATGTTGTAGGCCAGAAAGATCTGACTGATCGCACCCCGCCCCGACGCGTTGAACCAACTCTACGTCGTGAATTCAACGATATGATAGCTCCAGTCAAAGACTTGAACGAGTTTCCCTACATCGAATACGATGAAAACCTCACAGACTCGGAGTCTCAAAGACCGCCACATATGCTGCAGACGGAAATACATCCCGCAGCCTGCAGTACGCCGATCGATTGCATTGCTGAGCAATGGGAATGCAAAGCTCAGCGTTGCCTTGAGACGAACCGACAGATCAATTCCTACTACCCGTTTGCAACGCGTGGGGAGTACAGATATATCCACTGTGGGATCAAGATGATGTGTATGAAGACATACTATAACAACGTCCTGAATGAAGATGACGCCGCTCTGTGTTTCCCAAGCTTCCAACAGGGCGATGCTGCCCCCAAGATCACGGCTAGCAGGCCAGATCATCAGGCTCTCGGGGAGTGCTAACTACAAACGCTTGAGGATATGAGATGGAATGGCAATCAACAACGCCCTATCCTATACTGGAGTTGAGACATCATCAAATGGATGAGATGGTTGATGCTGTAGCCAGGCTACACCAAGCATCTCATGTTCGCCCCTCAGCTTTGCTTGAACAGCGATTCGCCCACGAGATGCCTCTATACCAAAATGCACACTGTGGACTAGAGGTGGGAGACGCAGGTAAGAATAGATACTGGAGGATAATAACGTGCTAATCGACGTTTAGTCAACCCTCAGAGTGGGAGATATACTGGTTCCCTTGAGCTTCACGTCGGACGGAACACATCTCTCGAATTTTGCTGGTGACAAGGCGGAGTGGCCTGCATATATGACAATTGGCAATCTATCTTCGAAGATCCGCCAGACACCCTTAACGCATAGCAGCGTAATGGTCGCATTCCTACCAATTCCAATTAAGAACAGCAATACTCCTCAGCTGCGGCTGGATGAGGAGTGGCGAACAAACAGAGAGGTGCTGAATGAAGTACTCTGGCGGGTACTCCAGCCTCTCACCGTTGAAAAACGTCACAGCACCGAGAGCGGGTATTACAATAATCTCTTTGCAGATGGTAACTCCAGGCATTGCAAACCGGTTTTAGCAGCATGGATTGCAGATTGTCCAGAGAATAGTGACCTACATCATCTCAAGTGGCATGTCTGTTTTTGGTGCGAGTGTCCAAAGAAAGAACTTGTAGATTATGTGCATCCTGACTATCAACACCCCCGGTGCGATCACAACCAATGTAGAATGCTCACCGATGCCAACACTAAGGCAGCCGATGCCGAACTCTCATTGTGCCACGTTCACCCTGGATTCAACGTGTTTCGACACATTCTGTGTATTGTGAGCGACCACCATAAGCTCGACCACCACCATACAATGCATATCGGCATGCTTGATCACCTCCAGAAGTAGCTTTTCCAATTTATGAAGATGCACGAACGGCTCGACAAGTACAATGCAATCTGTTTATCTGTTCCTGCATACCACGACCTCACACCAAAAAATATGTCATATGAGGCAGTTTCTCAATGGATTGGGAAGGAAATGAAGGAAAACAGTCCGTACCTGCTTGGAGTGGTAACCCAGACTCTATGAGGTCGAAGGCCCGCACAGCGTCCCACATTCAATCGCGCAGGTGAGTGGACCCCAAGATTGTTAGAATTCTATATATATGCTCGAGACAAATCTCACGATGATGCAACATTGAGCTACATTGTTGATGTGAATGAATGAGTTGATTGCAGGTACAAGAGAGACGGACAAAGGTGCGCCTCATATGTGATGAACATGGGGCGAGCATTGTGTGAAGTCTAAAAGGGCAGTCATGGCGTGAAGTCTAATGAGACAGTCACGATCATGAACCTTAGGGCTTCCTGCAACACTCCCCCCTCTTGCTACACTCCTTGAAGCAAGAACTAAACAAATGCGAGTACCAGACATGATTGATGATTGAAACATCCATAAACAAATGATAGCAAGCGTACGTGCGCTGCAAGTGATTCCCATAG
>Ga0307514_10001225_pt1 | contig 33962 bp, 24 predicted proteins | sample 16_EM_MG_FD_203088 | JGI IMG/M metagenome (GOLD analysis project Ga0307514, IMG submission 203088) | Populus trichocarpa ectomycorrhiza microbial communities from riparian zone in the Pacific Northwest, United States - 16_EM | ecosystem: Host-associated > Plants > Roots > Unclassified | place... | reverse complement strand
TACAGTCATCGGTAAGATTTATTGCAAATGGTCCGTGTGCTGAGACAGGGGCGATTATTGGTGTAAAATGGGTTCGCTGCCACTGGCAGCGACTGAATCCTCACAACATTTAAATTCTCGGCATGTCTTAGAGCGCGGACCATTTGCAATAAATCTTACCGATGACTGTATAAGTCTATTTTGACGATGATCACCGTCCGGGACCGTGCGGACTACCATCCCACTATCCATCCAAGACTTTTTGCCGCGGTGAAGCGCGGTTAATTATGACCATGCAATAAACTAAATACTATGTATTGGTGTGATGCTTCTTATATATACATGCTCTTATTACTACATAATCAAATATTGCAGTTCAGACATTAGTTAGAATAGGTACCTTATAGCCGATCTGTATAATTTTATGACATTCACATGATATACATGTGGTGACTACTGTTTTGTTAAGTCAACTAGGCTGCCAGTCTCAAATTACACTCACAGCTTTAGTTATGTTACATGACCTGTAGCGGTAATGGCAGTGTATGAGACTAACAATGTTGTATAATTTGCAGCTTGGTGACCATTATGTTAACATGACAGCATTATTATGGTACGTGGGAGCGTGGCAAGTGGGAGCGCGGGCAAGTGGAAGTCCGGATGCGTGCTTAAGGCCCGGGTAGAGAGATAGCAAGTACATGCTAAGTACATAAGCAGGGGCAGGAAGTCAACCTTGACTTCCAGGTAATTCGCCTCATCACCACTAACATAATCACCATAATTGTGAGTGGTACATATCTAGAAACTGCATAGTGCACACCCACAGTCGTCTTCAAATTTGGGGGAAAGATATTGTTGTGCTCATAGTAGAAAAGTAAGTCGGAAAAGTGATACTCCCAGAGTGCTATCTTTAAATGCTGCGGTGCAACATGGCGAGAGAACCCTCAGCACCATGCTTAGAAGTATCGTGAGAATTAGCTATCTGACAGTGACTACCTAGTTATATATATATATGTTCCGTACGATATACGACCCATTCCCACTCGCGAACTGGATGCATCCGGTTTGCGATCCATGTCCCTTCCGCAAACCGCAAGGCTGTTCACAAACCTGAAGCCCACATATAACCCTACTAAGTTCTTTCTATCTTGAGCAGGTTTTCATATCTACCAATATACATAACTCAGAGACTTGGTTTCAGGCTTACAGATGGAATAAACCCTATAAAACACCTCACCACCTAACCACGTAATACCCTATCCCCTGTCTCTCATTCTTCCCCATTGCATCACCGTAAATGCCCTCAGCGCTTAGACCAGGGGGAAAAAAAGTCTAGTTTACACGGGGGAGCTCTGAGTGCCCTCGACCCCCCACAACACTGCACTACACCCCTAAATTCCTCTACAGACTCCCCTAACCACGATCACTTCTCCCCAAGGAACAACTCTGCCAATGCGAGTTTTCTAGAGTGAGAATTGCTAAGATTAGTTGTTAGCGGTTGCAGATGGGGTCATGTTTGTAAACCTACGCCAATTTACAAACTAGACAGCCGGTTAGTGAACCGGACAACTCTAGTTCGCGACCGGCCACGGGTCGCATATCGTACGGAACATATATAGAGCGAATTATAGATAGTAAGAAACGATATCGCTTCTAGAATTGTCACAGCACCTGCTAGCCACTTTCAGCTATTCAATTGGACTAGTGATTTCAACAGTCTGGACGGACCTGGTCTGCAGTAGGGCTCAGTATGGTCCGATCTGCCGGAGGGATAGGACCGGACTTGACCACGCAACTGCAGCCTTGCACTGGATTATTGCAGTCTGGAGCAGTCCAAAAATCATATTCTATTGCACAAGCTACAGCGAAGCAGAACTACTAAGCCATATCAAAAACTTAATCCGCCTCACCAATATTCATTCGTTCAAATCCATCTCTAGTTCATGTTCACTCCGTACCCCATCTTCTGCTGCTCTGATCACATCAACCTGCAGAAGTCCAGCGTGTAACTTGTCACATGATATCAAACACTCCGCTGTGGCGCTGCCTCAAGGCCATCAATGTGCAATCGATTGCGCCGGTTTGTTAACGTCAGCTTGCACTGGGAAAATAATCTTTAAACTCCCGCTGCCAATTAATGGTATGGAGAAAATATCGAGTGCCATGGTAGACACAGCCGGGAAGAAAAGAGGGGATAGATTTTGCTCTGAAATATTCAGAAGTTGAAAAGATTAGAAATTGTGGGAGATTCACGATATCGACCATATTCATCCGCAGTGAAATCAACCGTCCCGTCCATCCGGGATCACTGAGGACAGGGATGAATGGACAGGACGGCCGGGGACGCTACAATGCCGTCCCCGGCCGTCCCCGGCAGATACCCATTGCTGATGAAATTCAGAAACAGTAAACCGTGTTGAACCATACCAACCCACAAATTTACCCATACTATGTACTGCAAACAGCAAACTACCCACTTGCATTGTTTCACTAATCTCTAGCCATATAGAACCCCTACATGTTTGATGTCAACCGAAGACTGGATGCTGGCCAGGCACCGACAATATCGGCCGGGGACGGTGTTTTCGCCGTCCCCGGTAGTCCCCGTCCGTCCTCGTCAAGCAAGGACGGGACGGTTGAGAACAAAGTTCATCTAGTAGTGAATAGTTAGCGGTGACTAACCCTAAGGCTCATACACTCTGTCCTCGTACAAAGCTCATACACATAAGACAGTCACAAATGTAACACTCGAACTTTGCATAAATCTATACAGTCCAGATCGGTCATGACTGACTGGAAACCTATCTGGCACATTATGATACCAGTTCAGTTCTAGTCTAATTATCCTTTGGACTAAACTAGACTAAACTCGGACTGTTCTAGTCCGGACTAGTCCGCTCGCGGACGGTTGAGAACATTGCTGGTCTCTAGATGATCTCCCCAAAGTTCGACTAGCTACATCTTATAACTACAGTTTTAAATTTCCGCTAGCAGACCATACTGCAGATTCCTCAGTATGTTCCATACACCTCCGCTGAGGTTTGTTTCTCAAATCCATTCGCCTAGAATCCAGATCTTCGCCTCAATGAGTCTTGTTCCTGTGATTCAGCGGTTTATCAGCAATATTTTAGTTGCAGAGACTAGCTGAAACAGTTGGTTCCCCCCAGACAATTCAGTCACTGACACTGTCAGTGGTACTACAGCTCTTACCTCTGACCTAATGCAGGCCAGAGATGGGAGGAAGCGGCAGGTGAAGAAGTCCAAAAGCACTGCTACTTTGGCTAAACCAAGGCTCAAGGCAACTATCCAGTAACGTATGTGACCGGGTAACCGCCCACGACTGGGTTCCCGACCAACTCGGCTGATCACTCGGCCGAATACTCAAACCAACCTTTTCACCTGCGAACCAACCTTTTCACCCGCGAACGTGAACTTTTCAAACCACAACTCTACCATGGGTCGAGTAAAGCCCCGGAAGTCAGACTGTGAGCGTGAAAAATCTATTCATCTTGCAAAAAAAGACTATCTTGCTGGTATTGAACCTTCAATTAAATCTGCTGCTTCTACCTATGGTTTACCTTATTCAACACTGCATGATCGCCTGCGAGGTACAGGATCTGCTTCGGTGGCTCATCACCACCAACAGCTCCTGACAGACCAGGAGGAGAAATCAATTGTCCGCTTTTGCAATACCTTAGATGACTATGGCCATCCAGCCAATATGCGAATTTTAAAGGGATTTGCAAAATCCTTATTACCAGTTTCCAAACGCAGGGAAGTGGGAAAACACTGGGCTACACGCTTTCTAAACCGTCACCCTGAGTTAGCCACAAGATTTAGTCAGCGCTTGGACCGTCAAAGAGCCAATGCAAGTGATCCTGCAATTATTAAAGACTTTCTTCGCAAGGTAATTGTACTCCATTACAATTGAACTTGATACTAACTTAAATAGCTTGGAAAGCTCATTAGAGAACGAAAAATTAGACCAGAGAATATCTACAATATGGATGAGAAAGGATTTCTACTAGGCCAAGCACTGAAGGTCAAAGTGATTGTTCACCGAAGACAGCAAAATTCCCGCTACTGTTAAGATGGGAATCGAGAAATGGTTACAGTTATTGAAACAGTTTCAGCAGATGGTCAAGTACTTCCACCTATGTTCATTTCTAAAGGTTCTGCACACTTAATGGGGTGGCATGCTGCGGTTCAGAAGGAGGAGAAGGCAACATTTGCATGGTCACCAAAAGGTTGTTAGGGGTTCTCTCTTAGCAGCAGTAATGATACATGATTGGATTTGATGCAAGTACACGTGACTATTCATATAGAGATATGAGGAAGCGTGCAAAACACCTACTTGTTACATTCACATGTTTGTCAGCCGAGTAATCCTTAGCGGGATTATACTCGGGCCGCATGTCGATCAATTAGTCAAGGTACGCCTTGATTAGCGGATCCATTTTTGATGATGCAATTATGTCGCCATAACTGGGAAGTGAAAAATCTTCAGCAGTGCGCATAATTATTGGCCACACCTACTATACCTTATCTAGCGGGACATCACACAGTTAAGTTGCGCTTACACAGAATTACGTGTGCAGCAGACGATAACGCAATATGCGAGTATGAGGGATTCTGCAAGCTCACGTGCTCAGCGGTGAGAACACCTTGCGGCTCTCCCCGGTTTACGGAAGTCCGAAACCTAAGCATGCGGTGTCTGAGGGATTAATGACATTGGCTGAAGATAAGAGGCCAGAAGCGACCCTGCTCATTGGTTTGAGTTAGCATGCATCGCAACGTCACACTCGTCTAAGATACGAGTTGTGTGTGTCATAATCTACACTGGAAGAGTGATGATCGGTTGGTCGCCGATTAAATCTCTGACACAATGCCAAACATCCTTATCAAAGGTGAGGCAATTAATAGTGAAGAGCTATTAAAATATATTGCGATAAGCACTGATAAGACTACGAGTCGTCAGATGTTCCAGCTACTGAACAAACGAATGCAAGATGTCTAAGTTGAAGTTACGAGTTGTCATATCTTGTGCGTTTGATATCGCGATAAGAGGATGGCCCTACGTGGGGGTGTAACACCTTAAAACCACTCTTACGTGAACGCGATAACCTTGAGGGAATTCGTGGCACTATCGGAAGAGTTAATCTCAACGATAAGCTATCAAGCAAACTGAGTGTCATGGCGGGAATCCAAAGGCAAGCTTGACCTGAGGACCCGACTATATAAAGACTCGCATTGTCCCCGACAATGAGAAGAACCAAGCTCTAGCAGCAATCCACAGCCAGACATTACAAGCGAAGAACACCTTAAAATATTATTAAGAATTCTATCTACACAATCTTCAAGATTTCCTCCCTACTTTTAAACCGAGACTTCTTGATATATGTATACCTTGAGACAATCGAAGAGACGCACTGCTCACGATCATCTCGTGCAACAATTCGGAGATCTGTTTCTTTATTACGAGGAAACCAGGAACAACTCTGGCCAATACTGGGTCTTACACTCAGCCGAGGTCATTGGCATCACGTACGACGTCTGCAGGTATATTTCCACGGGTCTATTACCCTACGAGGAATATACAGGTACTGCCCTTATTCACGATCAGGACGAAAACGGGGATTGTTTTTAGAGGGAGCTCTTGCATACGGGCAAGAGGTTGAGTCTTAGGATAAGACGAGGAAAGAAAGAGAGTTTAGATAGGTGGCTTTATATAGTCTAATAAATGTTGTATTGATTATTGGGCTATAATATCCCCGTAACAAAGGTTGGACTGACCGGGAACTTGGATTAGAGTGGGTTGAACAGAACTTCAACCGCTCAGCAGTAGCAATATGTAAGCATCATCTTTTCACATCAAGACTATATTACTAATTGCATCTAATTTGCAGACATGATGGTGAGCACCACCTGCTAATTCTAGATGGACATGCTTCCCATTGTACTTTTGAGTTTTACCAGTACTGTTTGGACAATAATATCCACCCACTTTGCCTACCTGCCCATTCTACACACATCCTTCAACCACTGCATGTTGGTTTATTCAGTCCACTGCAGCGAGCATACAGCTCAGAACTTGACCTCTGGATGAGGCGCGGAGGTAATGCCATAAAGAAAGGCCAGTTTTATGAGTACTGTACCCTGTCCTTATGATAATACTATATATTGACCCAATCCCAGACTTGTGACACGTGCAAGAAGAAGTATATACACACCAAAGAACATCTGTAGTGCCTTCGCAGCTACTGGAATCTGGCCTTACAATCCTCGACGAGTTTTGAGTCGCGTATCACCAACGATCACTCGCTCTGGCTGTGGCTCGGCAAACTTATCAGCTGGTGCAACCCCACGAAATTCGAGAGCCGTCAACCACCTACAGCATACTGCTATGCATCTAGTAAAGCGAAATACACCTTCCTCCCTTAAGCTAAAGCATATTATTGGACAGCTTGGGAGATGTGCAGAGGGTGCAATTGCAGATAGAGAACTGGAGGGAGAAATGCTGAGAAACCTGCGCTCTCAGGCCAAAGATCTATCTGCTGCATCAGCTAAGGACTGTCGCCAGCTCACTAAAGCTAGGGTAATCACCCAGGAGGATGTTGTCCACCTCAGGGAAGAGAGAGAGCAAAAGGAAGCAGAAAAATCTGCTAGAGCAGAAGCTAGGAAAAGGAAGCAAACTGCAACTGCTAGTAAAAAGATAGAAGGCTTAAGCGCTACCAGTAATCGGGAGAAGCAGCATAGCATGGTCAAGTGTGCTGGTACAAATTTACAGAAGGCTGGGAGTGATGAAGAAGAAGACTTGGTTGATGAAGGGTGGGTTTCTGAGGGGGAAAGTGAAGGGGAGGAGGACTCCCTTATACCTACTGGTGGATTATTGGAAGATATGCAGGCAGGAGATGATGGAGAAGTAGCTGGGATGGTAGGAAGAAAGGTTGAGATAGTTACAAGGTCAGGGAGAAGGGCAGGTCGTGTTATTTACAGTTGATATAATGCCCGCGGGCGTGAGCGGAATCCTGGTCATGGGCGGTCACTCGGTACATTACGTTAGGCCAGAAAGACTAGGAGCGCTGTGCTTTCATTCAGGACTTCGGTCAAGTAATTCTCTTGAGAAATTTTGATGGAAGTCTAGCAGTATGTAAATACTTGGATATAATTAATACTAGAAGGTCAAAGTTGACTGGCACGAAATGACTTGGAAAGTTAACCGTCTGGAAACATTCCTGGCTCGTTGTTACATATCTGGTGACAAGTGACTCAGTGTGGCGAAGCATTAGAATTTTCTTGATGATCTTCTATATATAAATCGAGTCTTTCTCCTTCTCTCTTCTTTACTGTATCATAGAATCTACGCACACGGCTCTCCCTTAAGTACTATAGCAACACTTGTTATTGCATGATAGGTCTCTGCCTTCTCCTGGTTGGAGATGAGTCTCGTATGATCGGAGGTGGTCTCGTATGACTGGAGATTGCTGTCTGCCTGAAGGGTCTATACATAGATGCGTACGCACGCATTCGTACTTGTACCTTCATATATACGTGGCTTTGTGGCTCTCTTAGATAGGATACAATCAAGCTTCTCTATCTCTCTACTTTGAACACTTGTGATACCATTGTGACCGAGTGATATTTCAAAGATTAGATTATCGAAGCATCCACCACTAAACCCCAAGCGACCGCAATAGCTTGTAGATTCCGCAGATGTCATTAAGGTGCTGCAGATACATACGTATGCAAACAGCACCTTCCGTACTTGTTTAGATTTTGTAGTTAGCCCCCACCGATCGTAATGGCAAGTTCTGTTTTGTTTGTTTTAATCATACTGCATTCGCTCTATCTAGAAGATGGTAGTGCTTGATTTTCCCCCTTCAACCCTTATTCCCCTTTAACAAACGAAAGCAAAATGAATGGTAGCACACAGAAACAAAAGAAAAGAAAGAGAAAAACTACTAAATACACTTTACTCTGCTCAGCGACGTGGGAACTTTCCGACCTCTGTGGCCGCAAGGAAGTCCATCACAGCTTGATCGCATATCTCTTGGGAAAACAGCTCGGATATTTGCCGTAATGGCAAGTTCCGGTAGGGTGACTATGGTCTCCCTACAAGGGTGCAATTCTCGGGAAGAAAAGACTGGACACCCTCGTCCATCCCATCTAAAGCCCTGGATTAAGCGATGATTTCGTGCTTTGTCAAACTGGTCGACGGAAGGATCGTTACCACCATTTGTAAAGCTACAAAAGTCGATTCCAGTATGCCGTGCTCAGATAGAATATAGTAATTATCTCGCTGTTGAGAAGCTCTAAGATATAATCGCATCCAGTCAATCATGAACTTAATCATTTACAAAATACCGAAGTTTATAATTTTGCGTGTCTAGTGCAATATCGCTTCACTTATCTCACTTACTCAATCTAGCTCGCAGTAATATGTGCAGTCAAACGGAACGGGCCGAGCCGCAGTTAGCTTCCACCCCGACCTCGACGGAAATAGCAATTACAGCGATCCTACGTTCCTCAAGGACATTCGGTAAACACTCCATGTTGGTTGGGTTGGGTATTGAACGAGGCCATACGCCATCTAGAGCGGTGTGGGCTCACTGTCTGTGTTGTCCTATGAGTTTTCGCTCTAGCCCAGTTGTTTTTCTAGGTAGATGATAACTAAAGCCACGAACGGCTGTTCAAGTGCCCCCCCAACGGCACGCTTCGTAGTAATTTTGTATTGGTTTATCTGTTATATTCACAGTACACACCATTGGCGATACGTTTCAGTGGTCGTTCTGTAGCCGGAGTGGGATTCGTACGTTGGTATCTTATATTTGGGCATTTCGTACGCTGAGTTTAGTTTTTATCAAGGGTATGTATGGGTGCTTTCACAGTGTCACACAGTGCAACATAGCCTGGGTGTCAACTAGTCTATAGTATTTCTTTCCCGTTCAGATACAGTGACAGCGTCGATTGGGCCCCTTGGCTGGTGTGCGTGGGTGCGGTGTCGCTCGGATCTAGATCTTGGGGTGCACCTGCAGTTAAGTCTCACAATACCTGAAAAGCGTAGCCGAGCAGAAAATAACACGTCGCAAAATGCACTCAATAATAACACCCTATTCAGATAGTGAAGGGACAGATAACCCTGACCCTAAACTTGACATACAAATTAACACACCACTCAATACCACGTACCCTCAAATGACGAATGTCATAATTTATCTAGCACATAGAAAATTCAGCCATCTGCAAGGAATTACCGTTTAGGCCTTACCCTTCCCTGCATCGTATTCGTTTCTGTCATGACAACTAGATAGTCCCCAGCTCAGGTGACGCCGGTTAAGTTGGCATTCAGGAAGCACCCTGCAGCTTTTTTAATAATTGGTTGAAATAGGGAAGTAGTGTGATGAGCGCAGGCGAGTTAAAGCGAGAAATTCATAAGTGGAGGTCTAGGACTAGGTAGTGGAAAGTAGAGGAACGACACCATCGGCGTGAAATGGCAGTCAAATTACGGGCCAAGGACAGGTATAGGTATTGAAAGCCCTGGATATGTACAGGAAGGGTGGTGAATTATTTTCATTGAGGGAAGACCACATGGCTATAGTTGGTAGTTACCTCGCTACACCAATGATAGTTGTCAGCGGGGATGAAGGATAGCGGGGGGGGGATCTCCGCCATCTAGCCGGCTCGCCCGGAGGCGGAGGGGGTATTAGGTCCTGTCATACTCTAGTAAGAGTGAATACAGTATGAATAAACAACAACAACAACACCAATGATAGTGGAACGAACGTTAACGAACGCTACATTACGGCGGACAGAAAAAAATGAATATGATGAAGCTAGTTGCCCTAATATGTGGCGGCGGTCAAGGAGCTTCCAGTAATAGCGACATAAACTCACTGTTGATGTCGTTGCGTTTCGTCAATGTAGATTAAAAACTGCTGAACTAGCTAGGGAAATGGAGGGTGCACCTACTTAAGCTACAGACATACTCGATCAAACTGGATATGATCAGGGTAAGTCTGTGATAAGGTTCAGTCCAATGAAAATCACTCCATTTCAAATCTTAAAAGCTGGGCCTGGTAGACGAATGAGTGGCCAGCGGCATATTGGCACGCCTCACCCTCCAATGCAATTACTCCACAACTATGATAGTTATACATATAAGGCTTGCTAAAAGAAAGTTTACATGCTAAGGAGTGTCTATTAGTGATTTGAAACTATTCCTTTGATACAAAGTAGCGACCCACACACAGGATGTTCGTTTTGACGAGGCGCGCTAAATCGCTAGTGTCCACTCACTTCTGCTGGCTGCAGCGCAGCGCTGCCGACAAACTATGGTCACTAAACATGCGCGCTAGACGACCTGTCGTAGTACAATTCTATTCTCACATGCTGCAACCAACTTCATAACAAAACCGGTCTTTGCTAGTATATAGTTCCTTTCTTGCCATCTTATTAAACCGATACGATTACCCACATCGTCGATCAAATCAGGCACTGCTCGGCAACCAAACAATTTTGCAGCTGCCTAGACGCAGTGTAGTCACACGGAACAGCGTACAATCGCCGATCCTGTGCGAAAAACCAAAATATTCCTTCCGATCGTTCGTGGAAACGAAATCACAATAATTATGTGCTCTGATTTAGAATTTGGGAAGCTCTACGTCCTGCACTCAAGCTTTCGAAGGCATGCGAGGCAATATTTGATCACAAAGATTGCTGTCGTTCAACTCGATCCATTGACCGATTTTATACCCTCGCGACCCGTTTGCCTCGTATGCAGTCAATCGTACAACATGTAAATTGATGATCTTAACTCCGTATTCTGTACTGCAATCATCAGGGTAGTTTTATTTATTAAATCAGCTTCACAGTTCAATCGCAGAGAGTGTACATATAAAGCCACTGAACAATATCAAATATACGCTCAAACTTTTGAGGACCAGTCTTCCACGCAATTACTCCTGCAGAAACTTGTTTCTACCATTCACACACAGATTCGTCAAGGTATAACTACCAATGACAACCAATAAGCTATATTCTCTAATTTCGAATGTTTCAGTAGGCGAGCAAAAGAGACCTAACGCCGCCGATCAAACGCTATCGCATTCACCAGTTCGAGACTACAAACCCTCCCTTGCGCCATTGAAGTGAGCTGTTCAGCTATCGACTATTTGTGAACGACAATACACAGGTATGTTATAATGTTCCGCTCTTTGCGTTATGGCTTGATAGCATAATAATTCCCATCAATAGAATAACCGATAAGTCTTGCAAACTAGCCCTAAGCTCAGAACATAATGGGGAATGGCGTCGACGATTTCGGCAAGACTCCATTGGAGAAGAACGCGTCTCTCGAGAAGGCGGAACAGCAAGCAAGAATTTCCAAAGAGATGCTGGAGAAAGGGATCGAGCCGGAATTCTACGCCACGGATGCTGAGATTGCCGCTGCAAAGACAAGAATACAATACAACCCCGAGAATCTTCACCTCGCTATTGCAGGATTCGCAGGCTGTGGAAAGTCGTCATTGGTCAACGCACTGAGAAGAATTCCGGACTCCCACCCACAGGCCGCACCAACCGGGACCATCGAAACCACCATGGTGATCGGACGATACCCGGACACCGACCAGGAGCTACCCTTCAAGCGTTTCATCTGGTACGACATCCCAGGTGCAGGAACCTCAACCATTGACGACTGGCAATATTTCAAAAACCAAGGCCTCTTCGCTTTGGATGTGGTGATTCTAGTTACCGATAATCGCTTTCTAAAAAGCGACATTACGCTACTCAGGAACTGTGAGCGATATCAAGTTCCAACATTCATCGTGCGGAGCAAAGCGGACGCACAAATCGACAACATCATAGCCAAGGAACGCCAGACAGATGTTATGGACTTTGACAGCTTCTTAAGCTTCGGCCCAAGCCAACCTTCTACAATCACCTATGAGGCGGCAAAAAGCAAGTTTATCAACGAAACGCATCAGAATATAAAATATGGTCTTGCCGGTGCGCAATTGCCGGATCAGCGAGTTTATATCGTCACTCGCAATGGAGTGCAAGCGGTTGCCACCCAGGTATATAGGATGAACAAAGACAAGATTCCGCTACCTGTATACACCGGAAATCGATTGTTTGACGAGCGGGACCTTCTCAAGGACATATTAGTCACTACATATAAGCGACGCTATGCGACCGACAGCTCGGTAGAGGAGTTGGAGAGACAGTTCAATGAAAGTCAGGCTGGACGCTTGATTGGTCGGTAAGTTAATTCAGAAAGATGGGGAGCGCAATCTAGAGTACAAGGTTCAAGGAATATACCTCGGATGGAGGAGGAGGCTTCATTATTTCATTGGTTTCGTCTTTTTTCTTTCTGATTTATTGCAGTGTTTGCGCTGGCAATAAGGTATTGCAAATCTAATTGTCAAACGATTTGAGAGTGAATTTTTCAATCTTTTCACTGTTTGGCTCTTCTACTGTTCTAGGTTACATTGTATCGATATGACAGTGGCAGCCGCATCTTTGTGTTTTTAGCGTGATCGGGGGAAAACAATTATACGTCAATTTTCACTAGTTCATGTTCTATAATACTCATATTTGCAATCTCAATCAATTGCCTTCAGTTTCATGTGGGGCTATATTTCGATTCGCGATGATAGAGCTTTCACCGAATGACATGAAAATGAATAGAGTGCGCATATTGGGCGAAGCGCCAGCCTAGGCCTTGCACCATTTTACGATTTTGTTTAGCGGTTATCTGTGTTGTCCACAGGTAATATTAATGCTGTACGCCGATAACCAGAAAGGAATATGTGGCTCTAAGTGACCGCAACCAAATTGGCTTTCTAGGGCTCAGTGTCACACATACCAGAATAAAAATGAAGCAGTTGCCTGATATTGGACGGTGCTGGGTGAAAAATAATTTTACAGGAGTGATCTGTGCGAACCTACGGGCCAGTTATGAACGAAAGATTCGGATGCCGTTTTACATGCAGTGATAGTGGCTCTTAAGGGTATCGGAAATATACTTTCTCAAGGCACCGGAAAAGACACAGAACAGTGGCTTTTTTACATCAAAAGTAAAAGGCATTTAAGAGCAGGAATTGGGTTAGGGGTTCTCTTGAATGGGAGTAAAAGGCCCTATGAAAATGGTACTAGAAATGGGACTACGCAGTGCTTTCTAAAGGTGCTATTCATTATTTCGGTGCCATTTATCGTGCCTTTTCTCCGTACCTTTCTCTTCATCTCTTTCCTCTCCGCTGGCCCGAGTCTTTCCGTGTTTTTGGTACCTTTCCCCTTCAAGGTGTATTAAAATCAGTAAAGAACCTCATTACTTGAAACGGTACTGACTAAAGGTATTAACCACTAGTGAGAGCACCAACTCTGCCCCCCTCAACGCACCCATCATCTTAACACTATCGCTACTGCCAGTTCCCTCCTTGTGGCTTTCGCCCGTTGCGCCGTACTCTCTCCTTAATGTCTCCACAGTACCACAGTATTGGTGCAGTCTAGGGTGGCGTGGTGGTGGTGGCGGTAATTTGGTATTGAGGTTGTGCAGGCAAGGGAGGCGATGGGTGTTGTAACAGGAAGTGTTGTAATAGGAAGGGAGGTGAGCAGCCGATCGAAGCACTCTATGGGCAAAACTACAATGTAGCATTTGCAATTTGTGGCTACCCTCTCAGTTGAAGAAAGGCACACACACAAAGAGACAAATAAAGGCGCTTCCGGTAGGGTCCCGGGTCTTGGAAATGCACCATTTTAAAGTACGGAAGTAGAAAGTCACGGATTTAAGGCACCTTTGGTGGGAGTCCAGCACTTTCAAAAGTCGCAAGCCGAAAGGACACGCAATAAAAGGTATTAGTACTTCAAAAGACACGAAAACGAGTTCTAGTACCTCCTGGTACCTTTCCATTTTTCATTTGTATGGGGAAATAGCACAAAAAGCACATTTCCGACTCAGAGTGGGGGGAGTCTTCATATCGGTCGATGTGCGTACATGTAGTGGGTAGCTGTCGTTCACAACAGGCCCACATGGATATGGGTATGGAAGTGGCGATAGATTACGTTAGTTACCGTGTAGTTGGAGACAGAAAGTGATTAAACATTGAAAGGGATTTTAAGGTAGGATTACGTTAGGTCACTTAAAACCTCATCGGGCTTGAAGTTTGATTAAGTACTTTATCAGGTCGGATATTTCCTACTAGAAATTCAACTCCACGTTCGCAAAGATGCAATGTGGTTGAAATCCAGCTGGAGCATGTCAACACGGTTCAGGCCGAGCCGCAGTTGGGCGGCCACGTTCCTAATCCCAGTGATAAACGGTTCATAGGAAGACAAAGAATGTGATCGCGCGGCACTTCGGTACCGGTAATGCAAATTAATTTTCTTCGGATACACGTGATGAGCTTTTTACTCATAAAAAGTAAGGTTTCGTAACAATCCCATTCAGGGCTGGGGTGCCCTCAGTACTTAAGTATATAGCCATCTCATGCAAGATAGATCAATCGTTCTCTTTATTCTGTCACAACCATAAAAATCCTCCATTCAGAAACCTTTGCTACTTGAACCGCTACCTATTCGGAACCTAACCATAGACCAAAACCCATGATTCCCTTGCTATTCTATTGCGAAGCATTGTTCTCAACCCACTTCTCCAGCTTCTCTCTCTGTTCGTCAAGATAATTCCTCACAGCCTCCGGATCAAAGTCCGCCTTCGACGGTTTCGCACCCGAAGCTTCCTTCACCTTCGTAATAAACTCCGCCCATCTCTGCCGCGTCTGAGCATCCACAAATTCTGGATCCAATCCATCCGGACACTTCACCCAAGCAAGCAACATTTGCGTATCATGCGCCATCCGCCATGCTTGCACCACTGAACCTGTGCGTTAGAAAAGCCTTATTTCGCTAGTAGTGGAACGTCTTACGGGTATCATAGAAATCCAGTTCCTTACGGAGTCTATCTCCCTTCCAGATTTGCGTGTACGCATTGTATCCCAACCCGCTCGTACAAGCCACGACCGCCAGGGCCAGCGGCCATGATGCGATACCCAGAGTGGTTGTTGTTACGACCGGGAGTGTTCCAGTTAGTAAACCGGCGACCTCGGCAGTGCCCCAGGCAAACACGGGAACCATGGATTGTGTTGTTGTAAATGCCACAGTCGACCAGAGACCAATGGCAGCTACTGCACCGGACGACACTGCCAGTGCGGCGGCAGCTTGGCGGTGTTTGACAAAGGCTTGGAAGATGTCTTGTTTCGCAGTGACAACCTTCGCTGCTGCCTGCGTTGCCTCGTAAAGTGCCGTCCAGAGTATCTCGTCGACGCATTTGCTGTCATGATCTGTGATGGCGATGTGGGGATCTGCGGATCAAGTGTTACTCGATGCATCTTCACACATGACTGTCGTCAGACAGAAAGATGCAAACATACCAGTAGCCAGTTTGAGCGCGCCGATAACATTACCGATGCGCATCTTAAAGTCCGCGTAGTAGATCGAAAAATCACTCTGCGCCTCCTCCTGGGACGTTTTCTGTAGTTTACTCTATCCAAACATCAGCATTAACATAACACCTCCGACATTGGGCACTTACCATCATCCTCCTCAGGATCTTCACAGCGATCGCCACGCCCTTCGGACCAAACACTGCATTCGATACCGCCTCAACAACCTGGAATCCCCGGTTCACGCCAAAACTAATGCCCGCAACAATAGCAAAGCACAAAGTTTGCACCCTACTCGATGTCAATATTCTCCCAGTGCTCTTTATGCACGCGTCGCTCACCATGCGGGAAGATAAGGGTCCGTATACGCCGCCTCGATGGCATTGAGGAGATCTGTTCCATTCTGCAAAACCTCATGAATCGCAGCCTTATCCCAATGTTTCCTGAAATCTTCAGATTCAGCAGCAGCGAGACCCAAGATTGAGCGAGTCGTTAATGCGTCAATGTAGCGGCGGGAGGTGGGGTCGAAGATTAGTTTGCAAAACTTTTCGGCTGCGATATCGAAGGAGATGCCGGTCTCGTGGGATCTGAAGGAAACCTGGTGCGGTTAGCGACGAGCGGTATAGAAGCACGGACTAGAGAGGAAGCGGTTTGGGACACGTACCAGCACGGCGGTGTAGCCTCGCTCTTCAATTGCTAGGTGCGCATCGTATTCGAGAGGTGGCAATCCTTTATCGTCACCGTCACCCGTGAAAATGTCGTCTAAGAAGGTCGAGATCTTCCGTCCGTAGCGCTCGCTGTTTACATTACCTACTGGTGACACGATCTTGAGGTGGTATTCTTTGAGGACGCGAACCATAATGTGATTGAAGTGGTTGGATTGCGGAAGGTTGTGTCTGAAGTCAGGAGGAAACGAGGCGCCGAAGATGACTGGGAATCAGGCGACAAGCCGTTGAGGCTCAACACCGACCGGCGGTGTATATGGCAGATGTAGGGACACAAGTAGGGTTTAGTGTAGACAGGTGGCTCATGTACCATCCCCCGATCCCAGCACCAGTACCCCAGGAAGGGGCTGTCATGCGAGTTTAGGTAGACAGGTGCAATGAGTCACGGGAGCGGTCGAGAGGATTCTGCCTATCGGATCCTGAGTAGAGATATTTACCTAGGAAAGTACTTAGCTTGGCGCTGGGCTTTATGCAAGTAGATAAAGCACATAGAGCGCTCAGCTGTTAACACCAAGCATCCTCCTGGCTTCGAGCCGGCTCCGGACTGCAGTGGGTATCTTCTCCTACCACCCTTCCACGTGGGATCAAGTTCATGAGCTCACACTCCTGTTAACTGAGCGGACCAACAATTTAGGTTTACTTTTATATATCCGGTATCGGACTTGAAATTTCTCCATTCTGCTGTATCACGGTTTCACAGAACCGGTATGTTAGCGTCTATCTAGCTTTAGTAGTCAAATCTCCGTGAATTCTAGACCTTGGAGTTTTTGTGAGAACATAGAAATTGTGGGGAAATGTTTGACAATTGGTTTATGGAAATAGACTTTCCTGCCATACAAATGTGTATTTATAACTACATTTCAACCATATTATAAAGTAAAAATTACATGGAAACCATTTGCAAGATTGGGTCCGAATTTGTGCGCCACTGACCATGGTGAGATCCGGATGTACCGGCCATTACCAATGATCACCAATTGTCACCATGATGCAGGGCCCACACATAGCAGGAAATCACCGGAAATAGTGCAATGTTACTCTAGGCTACAAAGTAAGTCGGAGAAGTTATAAACCTTTCAATATATCTCTAAAAATAGGATGGGGACGTTGGGGTGGCGGTGAAAACTGACGTGACAGCCGTTAATATGATTCAAGACAGCTCATATTGTCCAATGATGTACCTTTGAAAGAATAGTGTAGAAGAATATTAATTACTGCCCGGAACGGCTGACGACCCTGTTCTTCAGCGAGTACTCTGGCGTTCTATCAGCCCATCTGTGATATACCAATTTGATGCTTCTTGCACACCATGGGATAATCAATAGACATTTGATATTGATTTAGGTATTTGAGAATGTCTTTTATCTAGAATAACATCTCAAACATGCGTATTACTGTAGCGAGCACGATGCTTCGAACGGCCTCCCCATTGTGACACTTCTATTTACTGACAACACTGTTATGATACAATCTATTCCAACTTTGTAAGTCCTGTGATACTGAATTTGGAGGCATTCCCTACATCCCGTCGATACCTAATATATCCAAAGACACAGATTTTGCTCAAAGAATCTCCATGGCTTGAGAGTTTGCCATGATCTGTGATGTGACAATGAGTTTCAGACCCCAGGATCACCCGGACAGCCTTACTGTGACTGACGTAATACTTGATTTTACCTACCATACAGGACCCTGTGGCATTATGACGTCCGAAGCATCGGGCTCGCTATAGTATGCAAGATAACCCCGCTTCACATTATTAGGTAAGATAACTCTTCATGTTTAGCGAACTTTATTGCAAGATTGGAGGTTCAAAAAATGGGCACAAAACGAAAGTGATATAGGGTAAAATGGTTGTGTATTGAGGCTCCTACTGAATTGTAAGGATGATGTTGCAAAGTAATGGCAAAAGTATGATTAGTCATTAGCTGTGCGGCAAAATGGATGACTCGAGTTATTTGCTCCAACAGTAATTAGTAACCACCTCTTATCAGTTTACTACCTAGCTGTAATAATAGAAATGTTAACAGACACAAGCAACTTTGAAAAACAATGCTGCAACTGACTTTCTTGCTAAATTAGCGGACACTGCTCTCCTGCATAATACGGCTTTAGGGGTGTCATTCTGCGCAAAAGTCGATTAGAGAAACAATGTGAGTACAGCTTTTCTATATCCCTTAGAAAATAAGATAAAGTGGACATGGAACACTGCATGGATTGAAGTTAGTGAGAACCTGCTGCCCATATTTCAACATGCTGCGTCTTGAGATGTCGCAATGATGCAATTTGACTTTCCATGCAACTGAAGAAACCTTTAGCTCGACCATTATTCCGGTGTTCGGCAGTTCAGACCAAACCTACCTTACCAACTATTCCGATGACGGGAAAGAATGGTCCTTCTTAGTCTCGGAACAGCAGCTGGATGATTCAATCAAAACCCTTGAGTCTTGCTAGCATCGTCGTAGCTCTTCTTCCCGTCTTACTAAAGCGCCACTATTCGAGTACCACAGCCCAGGTACACTGCGGCGTCTAAAGAAACGGCTGTGCTTACATATTGTCACATACTACGTAGTTACTGGTATATCTACTATCCTCTAGATTAGTGTGCTCGCCTGACTTTATACTCCTTCCTGTACACGGGTAAACAACCTACGAGATTGGCAAACATAGAGTAAACTTACTGACCAATACTAATTAATACACGCTGCATGCTAGTCCAGTTGGGAAATCCGCTAAAAGAGATTATTCGTGGTCCGAATCCCCGGATCCAGAAATCGGCTAGAGCTAGATGGTCCAATGGGATTACCCGATGAGCACTATCACATATTCTGATCAACAAGGGATCAACAACTGGGAGTTTTACCAATAGATCTGCTCTCCACCTTTCATGCATCCAACACAAAGACGTCAGAAACTCAATCGTGCATGATGCAAGGGCGTATGCAGAGTTTCGGGACATAGTTTTGATCGTGCTATACCCATGTCAAGTAAACTTCAATGTACTTGGTACTAAATGTTTTAAGATGTATAAGCCACGCAGGCGCCACCACTTGCGTGGCTTGCAATGCGAGCGAAGTATCTCCAGTGGTATAGGGCTTGCTATCATCGCCTGCTCCAAGGGTAACAAGTAATCCAAACACACTCAATGATCAAACAATGCTCACTTTAGCATCATGAACGCTCTCTAGGTTGTTATGATTCCGTTTCCTGGAACTCAAGATGAGCGGGCTAGAAAATGGATACTAAACTTCCCATAGATAATTTTACTGTGTTTCTCTGTTTCTTTTTTTTACTTCCTGTAGGCTTTTGCCTCTGACAGCGTTTTTCAATACTAAATAGTTAATGTGCTCAAGAATAGCATGCGCGCCACTTGGAAACGTTTCACGTACTCTGGGATGGTACTCAACATCAAACCTAGAAGAAGTTGCTAAAATTGGTACGATCTTGTGACCCTAACCCTAGTCTATGTTTGGGCGACATACTATAGTCCAAATAATTCTAGCTCATGGAGGACCCGTAGAGGAAAGAGCAATTAGAAATAATGAATGAAAAACAAAATACCAGTAACTAAATTGAAACAACGTCGGTTACTTCCGTTTCCGGCCTGCTTCTAACAGATCTTCCAATATCTGGATTCATGTATTTCAAACAATGGAAGAAATAATATAGAATTCAGAGAGGAAACCATAAAGCGTTGAACAGGCGCACAGCTCGGTTAGAAAAGAAGCATTGACGGGCAAAGAATGATACCCATCGCGAGCCATACGAGCTGACTTAGAGGTCTGCCATTCCAACTAATCCCGTCATGAATCATAAACACTAAGTTTAATCGCTATTAATCTCGCGTAGGTCACCCTCTATGTCAACTACCGGAACTCATCCTCCCTGTATCACTCCAGCAGAGTTTGCATGAAACCGTGAGTGGGCGATAGCATGTTCTGGTATGACTGTTCATGAGTCTCGCTGTCCATCTCATTTAATTCTAGATCACTAGTATGCCTATAGGTATCTGCTCTGCTGTTACCGGGTATTTCTAGGTATCTTAGAACATACGTGGAAACAGCATGTCGAGGATCTTACCATGCTCGTCTCCCATTATACCACTGGTAGCATTTCTTTCTTGAACAAGTTGTACTAGCCAACCTAAGTCCTTTGCACTGGATTTCTGAACTCTTTCGTAGGCTTCCATTCGAACAAGTTCGTCTTTGTGTGCCGACGACAAGAGGTGATATCTGTATAGCAAATTATTGTCGGTATAGAGATATGGAAGTTCATTGTTGAATCACCTACTTCAGACTGCTGGGCTTGTCAAAGAAGCTCACAAGCGCGCCTGTTGTGCCCACCCCGCGGCAGAATGGGCACGCATTCGTGGTGTGACATACGTCAACGTGTCTTCTATTCCCAATCAGCGTGAAAAAGAAGTATCGTAAGTACGTACAGTGCTTCCTGGGCCGTATCAAACATAATGGTTTTGCACTCTGGTGGTAATGGTTTTGACTTGTACCTAGTTAGAGGGCATCCATATTTACCATTGATCATAGGCGTCCTCCGCTTAGATTGTCGGTTGTGTCTATTACTATCACCGGCTCGATCCTGGCGAGACCTTGAACCGCTGGTATGATTGCCAAATCCGATGTAGAGTGATGCATTACCATGACCGCGTTCTTCACCATGACCGGTATGTGTACTTCCTCCTGAGGTGAACATGGTATTGTGCAGTGACAGTGTATATTGGGCTATTGGCTGTTGTGCCCTCGGTTGAACTTCTCATAGAAACGCAAATGGGTAGATATGTGTTTGGATGGAATTTCTAGCGCCATATTCGCCCTATTTAATGCTTAGATGCCCACCACCAACCCAGACAAACAAAACGCTCGAGCCCAACGTATTTGCTCACTAGCAATTAAGGTTTTACCAGCGAAGGGGGCGTTTGTCGTTGCTTTCGTTTGCATGTTGAAGATGAAGCTGAACCCTCCCGGGCATTGTGGATAGTTCCTACACCCACACTCACCGGCTATAACACATCCTAATACGTGTGCTATGTTAATGCAGCTACGAGCCGGTAATTCAAAGGAATGGTTGGTGTGTTTATCGACGATCTCCCCGAAGCGGTAAGTCGACTTCATTGTGGGGCGCTTGTGTGGAGAGCTTGACTGCATTATCGTCGGATGCAACTGGGATGCCGGATATATTACTCCAGAATTGAGTACACTAGCCTGAGTCGTCGTCGATATCAGATGAGGGATTTCCTGGCAAGTTTTGCAACAGCTTGCTTTCACTAAAGTTAGTAATATACAGCACCCCTAGAATCCAATAATCGAAGCTCAGCAACAGTGACGCATCGCAAAATGCTGGCGAGAGTCCTGTATCTGAAAACATCCGATCATGGCCGAGACTGCAGGACGCCTGCTAGCCGGGACCCAGTGGTGATGTTCTTGTCACCGGTCGAGATGTAGGGATATTCGTATCACTATGGATTGATCGAACCCTCGGCCTAAAAGATTCAAGAGATTTGCATTAAACCCCAATGCAATACGTTCGACATCACAATATTTACGTTGGAGGGCCGGCAGAGCAGATACATCTTGTCCACGATGTCGTCAATTTGACAAGCTCGCGGATCTTGCAAGAATACGCGTCACGAGCTCACTCAATGTATTGTCAAACTTTAGGCAGTTTCCTTGCACAAACCCGTTCGGTTAGAATTACGGTTGTAGGGACACAAATTTTAGTATGCTACGATGCTATGATCTGCATCTTTAAATGGCATTCTCTCGATTTGCATTACTATCGGCAATCGCTTAGGACCGGAATAAGCAATCTGTGAGACACGGTGGGCTGTGAGCCTGGAATTGCAACGCATTCTTATGCCGGCGGCAAGACATTATATTAACAATACCGTACTCTGAACTCTAAGAGGCGGCATCCATTATCAGAAGTAGTCACAAACGATGTCGGCAAAAGGAATTGTTTAGAAATTTATCCTCTCTCCAAACCTCTAGTCATAGATACTATCTGACCCCCCAATCAGATCGTGATCGATCAATGCAAGGAAGTCTCGATTGCCCGCGATCTCATGTTTGAGCATCTAAAAATCAGACTAAATAAAAGTCACACGACTATAGGTGCGGCTTCTTTGATCTAATATGACCTATTTGGGAGGACAAATAGTTGTCAGTCCCGTGGGTCAGGCTCCCGGGACTCCAGGGCGCATATCATAAATTTGGGTTGTTGCGCAGACTGCGCACTGAATTCTCCCACCCACAGAAACCAATTAACATATTCTGACTGGAGAGCATTCTCATGACATTTTGTGCATTGAGGTAATTTCTACACTTCATGATACTTTGCAGTTTTAAGACAAAGTTATTCTTTTGTAAGATAAATCTGTTTTCTGAGTGAATGCGGTAAAAGGCCTAGGAAATTAGCGACTCACCTTAGATTAATGATCAATTTACTGTGGATATCATCCCAAGGGCAATCTAGCGCCTGCAGCGCTGCCATGTCCAACATATAGCGCGGTAGGAAGAATAGTAAGATGCTGCCGCTTCAATATCCTAGCGTCCAATAGCAGGACTGTGGAAGCCAGTCGTCTCATTGTGTCTGCATGTAGGCTTTGTTAGGGTCAAAATGGACATTGGGCGAGGGTTACACGACTACCTACTGATCCAACGTTCTAGACTCTAAAACCGTGTTTATGTGTCTTTGCAACTAGCATTTGCAAGTTATTCATACAAGCTTAATTTCGAAGAGTCGGCTAAGACTAGCAATGCTGGTGCTCTTAGGCCGCCGCTAGCGGACCAATTCCGGCGCTGAGTCTTCATGGTGACAATCAACGTATCCTGCCTGCATGCTTATATTCGCTCGCCACAACTTCATTTTAATTGCGTATTTGGCTTGCTGATATCTTTGAAGTGTGTTGGCCATGAAAAAGGGTTTCGAAAATTAATCTAACCCAATTGAAGCTAAATTGCGTGATCTGCTATTCCTAAACTATCTCGGTGTTTGGTACATCGATATTCAATATTAGTATATAAAGGGTACTATAACTGGGTTGAAATGACTGGACGGGAAAGGAGGCAGAGGCGGAAATTCCACGGCGGGCTAAATAATCCGGGCCGTAATTGAATATTTTGGTGGAAGACTTCAGGCGACGTTACAGAGTGTCAAAGTGGCTGCAAGGGATAGCCAATATGCTTTCAAGAACGGGTATGGTTACCTACTGAAGCTGGAACAAGCGATGAAACTGAGATCTATCGATAACGGCGAGTTAAATTGCTTTTTGTCCACATGCGAAATACCGCAATTGCCGAGATACTGTACTCTTTCTGCCTCGCCAAGTTTGCTTGACTTCACCACGGCGGGAATTTCTAGCATATGGAAAATAAAACCAAGCACTTCTACCTCGCAAATTGATCATGACAATACGCTGGATTGGTTTTTAGGGCAGTTTGGAACGTTAATTAGTGCTACTAAGACTTACTTTTTGAATATGAATACATATATTCGCGTCAATCTTCGCCATTATGTATTAACCGAGGGATAAATGTCGCAGTACTTCCGTTCCATATAAAAACGATGGCAATCTCGCTAGTTGGTTTGTTTATCTGACATTCATTGAACAAATATTGTGTAAGAATTGACCCTGAAGAAACATCTGCACGTTTATCAACATTGCATATCTTCTATTCGTACGATAGGTTCATGTAATGTACAAGAATCGGCTTGAATTCATGCCGCAGGATGGCCATAAAAATTTTCTACACCGAGTGACAATCTGGTACCTTGCGGTTGGCTGTGGAGTGCATATCCCTGCCACAGTGTCTCAACCTACCTTGCTGGCATCGCTCGCAGGTAACTTGCATGCATATAGTTTCATGCAGTTGGTTCTCAGCCAACACGGTCGACCCACCCGTTTTCACAGACAGAATTCAACTGGTTGGGAAAGCTTCAAGGGGAAGCAAGGCGTACTCTGCACTTTTAGCTTGGATCCGAGCAATCTAGTTGCCATATTTTATCCGTGAATCCGGAAGACGAGCAAGGTGATACCATCACATTAGGGTGTACTGCACATCTAGATCTCTCAAATGAATATATCGCCCTGTGGAAATAACCGATTGAGTGTGTACCAAGCCCAAATGACTTGTTTCATGTAGTGGAATTTAGTGCGGATGACAAAGTTGCTGGCAATTACTCAGGCCATCGAACGTTCTGAGACTATGTAGGATCATATCGACTGGGCGAAATGATCGTGAAATCCGAGTACTGTATCACTCCACAAATGACTACTCCTTGAATTCAATCAGTGGAGCTAGGTTATGGCATAGCGTACAAACTGGGTCTGCGGAAAAGTTTAGTTATCCTGGATCTCACTACATATCGGTAAGTTCGCTTCCAGAGCACTCAAGACCAAATGCTGACGATACACTCAAAGGCAGACGAGCATCAGCAGCTCGTGTCGAAACCTTTTGGTGAAATTTAAAATCTAAGCATTGCTGCCTGCATGCTGCCCGCTTAACTTGGCCATTTTGAGATTCAGCTCCCTTGCTTCCGGCTTTTGCAGCTAATACCTTCAAAATTTATGGTTTAACGCTAGTCACGAGTTTGTCTGTCATGGGCATTGAACATGCGGCCATTACCCCTCTTCTCAACACACTTTTACCTGAGATGCGATAATCCTCGGTTCCAATCGATTTGACACAACAATGCCACAGCACGATGATTGGCACAGATAACGGCTGCTACCATTGCCACAATTAATCGGTCCACAAAATCAACAAGAAGGCCAAGTATCAGGATGAGTATTATTGAAGCACGGCCCGATCCATCCGTCCACGACTCATATCTGGCTGCAGGAGGTGATAATTGTAGCAAACTTTCTCAGGTAGTAGTGAAGAGTTTTCGCTTGGTACGTAAATTTTGTATGTGGATACAATTCTTGTGGTTGAAGGCCTAGGCCTCACATCAGGATTATCGTATCAGGTTTAATGAAACGTTAAAAGATATGGGCCCTTCAGAAGCTTTCAGAACTTATTCTTCCCGCTCTGGTAAAACATCTATGTGCAATGTTTCACAATCCGGCTTTCCGTCAGAGGTAGTTGTCAGGTGATATTCTCATGGTACTTGCCGCTTACGAATGCTCAGAGCCTGTTGCTTACTGAATCGGACTACATGAATCTTTAAGATGGTATTGGAGTGACAGTCCAATATGACAGTGACAGACTTAACCGATCGCGAAGTTACGATCCGTATCTGCAGCGCACATTGTGGATACAATAAACTGATGCATCATTACCGCGGCAAAATTAAATGTTGCAGAGAACCAAGACCAACCTGTGTTGACTGGGATTTAGCCCGAAGGCTATCGGAACTAAGGCGGGCACTAACTTTAGTCCAAAGCCATCTAGACTAAAGCGGGCACTAACTTTAGCCCGCAGGCCATCGGGACTAAGGCATGCACTAGACTTAGTGGGCTTGATAGCGAACCTATCTCCCCGCGAGCTGGGTGCAGTGTTATCTCCCCGTGAGCCTCGGGCCTGAGTAGTGCTTTGCTCATGATGCTTCGCTCTTAGTGCTTCGTTCTTAGTGCTTCGTTCTTAGTGCTTTTCTCTTAATATGATTTCTTTCCTTATATATGTCTATCTTATTCTCTTTTTGTATGATAGACAGCTCATCATCTTTCTTCTCTCCCTTCCTTTAATTGGTCTCAACAACCTGCGGGAGATACAGGGGAAAGACCAAAATAGGTCATGGAATCGCACTCGATTTTCACAGACACAAATTGTTGTGAGGATAGGGAGAACCATAAACGTATATAGACTTAGATACAGAGAGAAGAGAGAAGGAGAAAGACGCGAGTAATATACGAGAGAAGTATGCCCCTTACCACCAGCCCCGCTAGCGGTCAACTCTATATACAACACAAATTTGTTACTGTATAGCCTGGAAGGAAGTCGCCAATACACTAGAAGTTGCAGAATTGACTCACAGGCAGTGGACTCATACTCGTAGACTCATACACGAGTTTTCACTCGCCACCGGCTCTGCCGCTGATATTTCCAATCAATAAGCTTCCATAGACTTCCACCGAGCTTCAGGCTCTCCTATATATAAACGCATATATTCTCCCTTAGATAGTTCAATGGGCTTCTTGCGCTTTACACTTACAACAAAATTTCTACTATCCCATGAATCGTAAAGCGTATGATCAAGGAACAACCATAATGATATGCAGTCAAAATTGACCATACTCAACAGTTTATAGTCAAAATCACTAGAGCAATTTTTCTAAGCAAGAATGGCATGTGAATAATCATCATTTCAAATCTCAAGTTAATCCAGATTATGGTTGTGGAGAGGTGTTGAGCATTGTTGGTCTTGATTTTCGTGTGGTGTTGCCATGCAAAAATTGTATGGGAATCTTGGACAGTTTGCTGCTTTGCTATCAACTCAACTGAAGCACAAATAATATGTGAATTATTGCTTACATCTAGTTGTGCACTCGTGATCAGGATCTTTCTCTACAACTTCTCTGCAACATATGGGGGAGTGAAGGCAAATATTGGTCACGATATTTGCAGTTGAATATTTTGGGCGGTGTTTTGGTCGATTCATTAATCATAACCGCGTTGCTACGCACCATGGGATAAAGCCTTGAACACGATAGAGTAAACGAACTCTTACTATTGCTACTACCATCTCCACTACTCACTAGTCGCCACTCCGATCGCCACTCCGTCAGTCCCCGACCGGAACTCTGGATTCTCATTGTATATAAGGAATAGGTTGCACTTTATATAGATCAAGAGATTTCATCAGTATCAAACAAACTCAACACAACTGGCGACTAGATTTGCATTAAAACCTGTCTTTCTGACTCTACATAGTGTTTTTGACTCGGTGTATTATAGATTCCGATCTGAACAGAAGTGAAATATAATACTCATACCCCTCCTTTTACCCCATCCCATGACTTATAACTGGGTCGATCATGGCCATAGGATATCCAGTTCATATGGGCAACGCGGAGGTTACTAAACACCGACAGGGGTCACAGGGTGTTACAAGGGTGGTGGTATGAGTAGCGAGCGAAGCTTGCTTGGTAGAGACCTGGGGGAAGTAGTAAAGGCCATTGGTACAAGTTGGTTTTAAAGTAAAGCCGTGCGCAAATAGATAGCTAGCAGACCTTGCGCCTTACCTGAGGGACACCTCGTAAGAGACCCAAATATGTATTCATTTAAAGTATTGTTCCTGAGACATTAAAGTGCCCGCAAATGTATCTAAACGAATGTATTCGAAATATCTCTAAGTTGCATCCAAAATTCCGGGTTTATCTAGCCTCATAATGTATCTCTAGGTATTCCAACGGTCCGGGGCATTATTCTGCGGTCTGGTCCGTCCGGGCTGAGATGTGCTGGGCTAGGATACCAATGGGGGGACTGGCGGCTGGCGGGAATAGACATCCAGGTGGTTCTACCGATCGTGGACCTCAAATCCCAGCGGATTTACGGTGGTGATCCAAAAGTTAGTGGTGGTGGGCCCTATCCTGCAGCGGTGGGTGCCGTTATGCCGGCGGAAGGCTAGAATATGAAAAAAGGGTTAAAATAGCAAGATTTCTGCCGCTTCTAACAGTTAACTATGTATGTCTTACAGACTGTGGAAGGTATATGAGATACGGTGGCGGCTTCGCTGTCTTTTGGAGTGACTCAGGTAGACCGTCCGCAGCCCGGCAGGAGTTGCTACCTCCAGCCAGCTCCCGGATTGTCCATCTCTACCAGCTCAAGCCTGCTCCCAGCTGCTCCCAGGTGTACTTGACTCCAACCCGCACCAAAAATTCGAAACTGGCTAGGTGCTTTTGGATGGCATGGCAAATTCATGAACCGAAAATGTAAGTATTTAGAGTCTGTGTCTCATATCCCTGTGCTCCATCAAGTCCGCTCAACCTTCATATCCTCCTAGTTCACTCAAGATTGTTCTTGTTCCTTGACCCGGTGCTAGGTGTAATGCGACGGGTACCTGTAGGGTTAATAGTTCAGCGTCAGGGCGCTAGTATGATATTAGGAATAGTACGTGCCATCCTTGTGGCAGTTACCTTTGCCACATGAAAAGGACATTTAGGCACCGGTTCAAACGGTCCGGAGGTGTTCAGTCCAGTCCAGTCCGATCAGCCTGCTGTGCCGGACCGTACTGAGCCCTACTGTTGACGGAAATGCAGGGCGTTTGCCCAAGATCATCGACGGGTATCATGTGATTGCTTGGCTATTAGGTAGATTTCTATTTTCAGTATTCATTCTACATCGTGTACTAGTTTCTCCTTTCTCCGCTCTATCTTTTTAGAACTTAGACAATCGACGAGTTCCCACCCACCGTTTCGCGTACGTGTCAACATCTACCTCAGACTGGGACCATCTAGGCCGTTGGAATCATTTCATTTAGGTAAGTCGAGGTATCATGTGTTACCGAGGATCTGAACGAATGTAAGGTCGAAATTTCTGGATCTCTAATCTATAAAATACACCTTGGATAGAGTACGCTGTCACCACCATTCGACTACCATAGCTCGGACAAATTTATGAGGGCGCCTGATAGCCGATACGTTTTGAACCTGTTGGAAATAAATTCATCATTTTGCATAGTCTATGGGATCATGTTCCTGAGCTCTGTACCGCTGGGTACGCCTGATGTGCACTAGGTAGCTACAAATTTATTCTCCGTCGAGTCTAGAGAATTGTGCCCACTTCCCAAGTCATACGCTGGTCTTTGCTGCGTTCATCCCCCGATCTGGTGAAAAATGCTGGCGCAATAAACGGAGTATATAGGCATTCAAGATTGTGTATACGTAAGATAAAATCACAAACGAGAAATTGCATACTTAATTCACATGAATACAGTACAAACTGTGTACGTGGTTCGAGTGTTTGGGTGAGAGATGAAGTTGAATTAAGGTACGGGAGCTTAGATTGAAATAGGTTAAATAGTCAACTGTTGCCAAGACACCAACACCGCCTGCAATTGGTGCTTACGGTGGCATCACCTGAGGTCCAAGCTATGAACGCTTTGCAAGATTGTTGCACCTACATATTGTAGGACGTAACCTCACGTATGTGGTGGTGGTACGTTGCGATGCGCAGCGAATCTAGAGTGTAACCGTATTAATTGTAAGAATATAGGTCAAGCTCGCCCAATAGTGCTAGAGGACTACTCGTGGGCTAGCCTTAGTGACTAGGCCTAAGATACCCGCCACACCCACCGCACAACACATATTACTGAGATAATTCAGATGCCCAAACAATTAAAATGTAGTAAGCGAAGTGGGCGGCGTGGTATTCTCATCCGGCCTTAAATTATGGCAATGCCTTCATGTGGTGGGTAGTAGATTTGCTGCGAGGAATTTGATTGAGGATTGCAATTTGCCTCTGTGTACAGAATATCATGTTGTATGACGACTTGATCGGATACGTGAAGGCAGGTTGGGGCATTTCTCCGTCATAGGGCGGTCCGATAGGTAGCGATGTTCTCCCCATACCGTCTGAAAGTTCTCAGCTTATCGCACTCCCACTCCATGCTTTGAGAAGTTTTGCTTTGGTCCCAGCGAGAACTGTTTGATATTAAAGACCTATAGTCCCAGCAGGCAGTCGACAAATTCGCGGCTGCCACACAGAATTATTGCAAGACATTATCCGCTGTCACTCATAAGCGCTGGCGGGAGTGAGAGCATCTGCGGCGTTGGCGTTTGACTAGCTTAAGTACGTGAGAGTAAAAATGCCTCGTCCCATCTAAACTTTAAGCTCCGTTGTACTTCTACAGTTGGGTGCTTTTCGATTGCGCGTCCGTGAGACAGAAACTTTGGCGTGCCGTTGCCACTTTGAAGCTTTAATTTCCCTTGATTCATGGGGTACGGCCTAGAAATCATACAACACCGCAAGAGTTTCACCGGTTGCAATTGTGTGCGTCGCACTTACGATCTCGTCCCTGAGAAATAGCAATAGTCATAGTGGGCAGTAACAATAATTGCGGGGGTCGAAATGTCATGCTGCAGCCCGGATCTCTCCCGCTGGCCATCCGGAGGGGGGAAGCGGGCACTGACATACTCTAGATAGAGTGAATACAGAATGATTAAAACAAAAAAACTATATTAGCGGTAGATATGATAACTTCGAGTCCAGCTCCCTTGTTTCTAGCAGGAATACCTGTGTGTTTCATTAATGTTTGGACGTAGTCTCTTGTCCCACCAGCCTGCATTCGTGTATGAAGCTGCAGGTTTTCGGTTTAAAACATAGATCTACGGGTGCTTTTCACCCTTTTCACCCACCCGTCCTGAAAGTACCACTCTGGAAATTCACTTGAAACTCCCAAATTTTGACAAGAAACACCTAGGAATGAGAGCTATACTTGAATCGGGGGTGCCAATAAGTGTTTTATTTATGCCATATAAATAAAGAATCAACCAATCAAGATCGGCTTATCAAATGGTAACAAATCAAGCAAACCAAGCGTGCTAGGGATCACTGGTTTTCTTGATTTTGAAATATCGAAGCGTAGAAATAAACACCACCTACAGTGAGGCAGAAGGAAAACCTTGTAGCGGTCAGTAGCTTGGCGAAGATGCTTGAGAGCAGCAGGCGGATAGCAAGACAGCCGCACGGAAATAGATGAGCGAGCAGCGGGAATATAGAGAGTGTAGTGAGGGGTAAAAATATGGAGCTGGGGATAGCTCGTAAGAGTGCAATTCGGCAAATAATCAAGTGACGCTAAGTACCTGCTGCCACAGGAATCGGTTGATAAGAGAATGCGCCGGGCATATCCTTGTTAGTGCTCAAGACATTCCAGCAACCGACGTTTCCGCCCAAATTCCGATCGATTTGAAAGCTGAGAGTCAGACTTCGGACACAAGACTTGGGCTTGTACAGCAAACATTTTTCAAGCTCATGGAATAACTGAGCCGATCGTATTGCTGCTCAAGGTTCATCTACTTGCTTCCAAACCCACTCGGTGAGTGCGACATCGTTCTGAGTAGAGGAGTGATAGGCGGGAGAAGGCACCCGAACAAAGTCCGGAACCGGCAAAGGTACAATCCAGGAAGGTGCAGGGAGCAGCTGAGGGGCTCTGCTACATTCCGCGTGTGTTGACTTGCGGCACGAAGCCTTAGCGCCACCCGCTTGCAGCCGAATCAAGCATGGCGGTGTAGCACGAGCGCACAAGTGCTTGTCTTTAGAATTCTACCTCCGAACTAGCGCATTCCAGTGGCTTTATTTTTGGCAGCAGCGGCTACACTCCCGTTCCGATCAAGTGGGGTTGCAAAGTCTCATGCTCCATCCTCTGAACAAACAACCTTCCCACAACTCAACAACCTCCACATCAGCATCATGGTTCAGGTGTCCAAAGAATACCACTTCAAAATCGTCTCTCCAGCCGGGAACCCAAGCGACGAGCGGTACAAATGGAAGCTTGACACTTTCGTGGACAGTATTTTCCCTCACGTGGGCAACAATCCAGGACAGTCGCCTTTGGCATACGACAGCCATCTGGTGGTTGAAGAAGAAGGACAAACCGCTGTTTTGGCACGTATATTCCAAATTCTATCTCTGCCACTACCGTGTCCTTGGCCTGTCTCCCGCTAATAACACTGCCACGCATCAGGTTTCCCTCAAACTCTCCGAGGCCAAAACCAAAACCAATTCTACCCCACCGCTCGATTTAGCCGTTGAGTTCATACTTGGCTCAGAGGAATTTTGCAAACAAATCTTCGACCCAAATTCCCGCCCATACATCAACATGTTGACAACCAGGTCGATTCTTGGTCTCTCTCCTAAACAAGACTACGTTATCTTTAATAATCAGTGGAACCGGGCTGCATTCCACGAAGGGTTAAAAAACACCGATCTTCTACACTGCATCGATGAGGAGTACAGAAAGAACAACTCATATCTCCCAAATTGGTGAGTAAATTGAGCGCAAGATGTGTGAATAATTATCCGGGACTGAAATCGGTGATTAGGGCGCGAAATTTGGTCTTCGCGGTGGCTGCGGGAATCACTTCAACTATCGATATGGTTTTTGACGCCGCACAGCGGAGAGTTGATAAGGTTTTCGCTAAGGCCGCTAAGGCCGCTAAGGTGATTGATCCAAAACGCGTGGCTAAGGCTCAGTACATTCTCAAGACAATGATGGTAAGTGGTAGACTCAGATGGTTGTATTGGTATTAATATATGATTAGAAGATGCAAGCGCAAGAAGCAGCAGAGGAGGAGGAGGTTGAGCTGTCAACATTCCATGAGGTTTTCATAACGTGCATTTGTGATGTTGTGAATGCTCTTAAGCTAGCTGTCGGTAGGTCGTAATCTTTCCGTCCTTTGACACAAAACCTAACCCTCAAACCTAAGATACGCATGCCTCAAGCTCTCCTTTAGATCAGACCGGCAGACATCCTAATGAAATTCTCTGGACCACACTTTTCCGGACAACTGAGGCGGCAGCCAAGGTGGCAACCGCGAATGATGAGACCTTCAAAGAGTTTATTAAACACCGAGAGGCTGCGGCAGCACTCACGATGGCATCCGCAGCAGCAGCTGCCGCTGGTCTTTGTGCGAGTATGGGATTCGTAACAACACCGACCGTGGTACCATTGGCAACATGGGGTCTAGCGGAGGTGGCCTGTATACTCACAACAGCGTCACTTCCAGTCGTAACGTCAACTGCCCTTGTCGTTAAATCATGGCCGATTTTGCTGGCTACAGCGGCTATTACTAGAAAGCTCACATATAGGGCACTTTGGCACAGTGGGCAACGGGACTCGCTCCACAAGAAGGTGGATGTGTATCAAACCTGTAAGACATAATACTTTCACTGCGGTAGAATTTTCTAACACATTAGGCATAGTTGTGGGAGCATGGAAGGTAATTCATGATACGCAGATACTACTAACCTGGATAAACTGTACCGATGGGTCGCAGCCGCAATTTGTGGATTCCCAGAGCCAGACGAGATGGGCTCAGTTTATTACTAGAGTTAGACAGGCTTCGGGTGAGAATACATTGGCAACTGACTTTGATCCTGCTGCTGTGAACGTTTACCTTGACGCGCAGAGAGGGATGTTGGAACAGTGGCTTCAAGAGCTTACGGTGTGAGAGGATGAAAGTGGAAAGGTGGCAGAAGATGAATGATTATGGCGATAATGGGTAATAGGTAGCATTACAATTGGGAAGGTTCTGAATTATTTATATTTCTCATTTTGCTCAATTTAAATGGAATAATGGTTAATATGATGCGAGATGGCCATGGTAGAAATAGATACTCAGAACGTCAAGTTTTTCTTAGTAGGGCGTCCTAATCAACGCTTACCCACATAACGCTACATATAGAATGCGGAGTGTTCCTGGACGGTCAACTTATAAGGCCATTTCGCGCCGGTCAGCTTTAAACTTCCGGCATCAACATCACCGCTATCCAGAGCATTGTTGGTGAGTTTGGTTACGGATATTTCAATCAGTGGTGCTGCCAGTGGACAACCCCTCTTGCCTCGGGCCCAGTGCAGGCCAGTGGTAGGAGGAGGCGACAGGTGAAGCAGTCCGAGAATGCTGCTACTTTGGCTCAACCAGGGCTCAAGGAATCTGGCCAGCAAGTCAGGAAGACTAGAAGCGCTGTAATTTCGATTTGTAACCGTTCAGGACTTCGGTCAAGTAATCCTCAGGAAAAATTGTGATGGGAGTCTGGAGGTTGTTGTTGTTGTTTTTTCATACTGTATGCACTCTTAATAGAGTATGACAGGACCTGATCTCCCCTCCGCCTCCGGGCTAGCCGGCTAGATGGCGGAGCTCCCCTCC